>Ga0134125_10000019_pt1 | contig 252552 bp, 210 predicted proteins | sample KB31751_FD_96464 | JGI IMG/M metagenome (GOLD analysis project Ga0134125, IMG submission 96464) | Terrestrial soil microbial communities with excess Nitrogen fertilizer from Kellogg Biological Station, Michigan, USA - KB3-175-1 | ecosystem: Environmental > Terrestrial > Soil > Unclassified ...
CACCTCCGGTTGCTCTCCACCCCGCCTCTCGGCGACGCAGTTACCTTCGGTTTCCAGGCCGGAGAGCGTATGCCTGGAGAGGACTTTCACCTCTATACGTGTGCGCTCGCGAGCGCACTAGCCCAGGGCGCGAGCCCTGGGACCGGTAACCCACACCATTCTCCCGCCCTGCCAAGGGCGCTTTCTTCCCCGCGGGCGCCGCCGAGGTAGAAAAAAGTGCCCTTGGCAGGCACACCTGCTGCGCAGCCCAAGAAATGCGAAGCGTCTGCTCGAAGCGATCATGGACCTGAAGGCGGTCGCAGCCAAGAACGGAAGCCTCGAAGGGGCGAAAGCATAAAGCCTGGGCGCGTCAGCCTCAGGTTGTATTCGGTGTGTTTGGGTGACGTAACCGTGGCTAGGCGAGAGTCTACAAGATCACTGTCCGAGCCCTAAGGCTCGAAGTGGATTCTGCCATCGCAGACCCGTGAACCGAGAAAACCCGCCGTCCCCAGTGCAGAGGGTGAGGTCATGCTCGATAGCCAGTGTCGCGAGGTAGGCGTCCGGAACACCGTTCGAGTCTTCGCCAACGTCTTGCAGGAGCCTCCCGAGAATCTCTGCATGGCCCGGTGTCGGGGAAGGCGACCAGACGCAGGGAACCGCCCGCCAACGCTCTACTTGCTCCCATGCCATGGGAATGGTTACTGGCACTTTGAAGATCTTTCGGTTGCTCACCAGACGAACGAACGCGAGCAGTGCCGGCCAGGGCAGTGCCACTGGAGATTCCTCTCGGAGTCGCTCCTCCAGCCAAGCGAAGGCGGCAGGATGCTGGGGAACATCCTTGACGTAGGCATAGATGAGAAGGTTCGTATCGACCAGGATCACCTGAAGGCTTCCCCTTCAGCGATCACGAGGGCCTTGGAGATGTCATCGAGGTCGGCGACGAGGCAGCCGCCGAGCGCAACCGGCACCGTATGGCTGCGGGTCGTATCCAGCCTCACCAGTCCCTCGCGAAGCGCCCGTTGGAGGACCTCCTCAAAGCTGAGGGCCAATTCCTGACGAAGCCGCTCCACCCTGGTGGCGAGCTCGTCCTCCAAAGTGATGGTCGTAGTCATGAGAAAAGGATAATGCTTTGCGGACCGGGGCACAACGCCCTGACGAGGTGCGGTCGACGCGGGGTTTGCGAGGAAGGAGAAAGGACTTTGGAGGCGACGAGCGGGATCGAACCGCTGAATAAGGGTTTTGCAGACCCTCGCCTTACCACTTGGCTACGTCGCCCTGAAAACGGGCAGGCCGCATTGCGCGGCATTGAGGATTCTAGCAGATCGCGGAAGAGGGCGTCCGCGGTCTCGAGAAGGTCATCAATCTGGAGCGTCTGGAGCGGGAAACGGGATTTGAACCCGCGACCCCAACCTTGGCAAGGTTGTGCTCTACCACTGAGCTATTCCCGCCCAACAAGCTCGCACAGGATAGTCAGGAGGGGCGGGGCTGTCAAGACGCGGGGCTTGGGAGCCGCCCCTTTCCCCCGCGGGTACTCGCCCCTTCTCAACGGGAAAACTTCCTCCCCAGTCGGCTACCGGCTGCGCCGGGCGGGGCCAGGATTGTAGGGAAAGGCGTTCTTGATGAGCGTGTAGCGCCAACCCCCGCCCTCGCGGTCGAGACCCAGGACGTCGAAGCGGCAGGGCTCGTTGTGGCAGCGGTGGGAGGCGATGTAGAGGGAGGCCGCCCGGGAGAGGCGGCGCTGTTTGGTGAAGGTCACGGCCGCGATGGCGGGGCCGAAGCGGTCGCCGTCCCGCGCTTTGATCTCCAGGAAGCAGAGGACGGCGCCGTCCAGCGCCACGACGTCGATCTCGCCGCCGTGGTTCACCAGGTTGCGGTGCAGGATCTCGTAGCCGTGAACCGTGAGCCAGGCCACAGCGTCGTCCTCCCCCACCCGACCCCGCGCCCGGGCGTGGGGCTGGTCGCGGAAGTCGGCGCTCATGGAAGAGACCGGGTCACTTCCTCTTCCACCGCGTCCCCTGCGGCGTGTCTTCGAGGACGATCCCCCGCGCCGTCAGCTCGTCGCGGATGCGGTCGGAGGCGGCGAAGTCGCGGCGCTCGCGGGCGCTCTTCCGGTCCTGGATCAGTTGCTCGATCTCGACCGAGTCGTCGTCTCCGGCTCCCATCTCCCAGGCGGTGGGGTCGAGCACTCCCAGCACGCGGTCGACGTCCGCCAGGGCATCGATCACCCGCGCCTTGTCCCCCTGGCCGATGCGCCCCTCCTCGATGGCCACGTTCACCTCTTTGACGAAGGCGAAGACGGCGGCGAGGGCCACGGCGATGTTGAAGTCTTCCGCCAGGCCGGCCGCGAAGTCGCGCCGCAGGCGGTCGGCGGCCTCGGCAAGGCGCCCGTCCGGGTCACCCTTCTCCTCCGCGTGATGGAGGCGGAAGCGCATCTCGTCCACCCGCCGCAGGGCGCCTGCCGCGCCGTCCAGCGACTCGAAGGTGAAGTTGAGCTTCTGCCGGTAGTGGACGGAGAGGAAGAGGTAGCGCAGCGCCCGCGCCGAGAGCCCACGCTCCAGAAGCTGCGGCAGGGTGTACTGGTTGCCCAGCGACTTGGACATCTTCTGTCCGTCCACCAGCAGGTGCTCGGAGTGCAGCCAGGCCTTGACGAACGGCTTGCCCGTCGCGCTCTCGCTCTGCGCGATCTCGTTCTCGTGATGGGGGAAGATGAGGTCGACGCCGCCGCAGTGGAGGTCGAAGGTCTCGCCCAGCAGTTCCATGCCCATCGCCGAGCACTCGATGTGCCAGCCCGGCCGGCCCGGTCCCCAGGGGGACTCCCAGGAGGGCTCGCCGGGCTTGACGGCCTTCCAGAGGACGAAGTCGCGCACGTCCTCCTTGCCGTACTCGTCCGAGGCCACGCGCTCGCCCTGCCGGGCCTGGTCGAGGTCGAAGCCGGAGAGGCGGCCATAGTCCGCGTCCTTGCCGATGCTGAAGAAGACGGAGCCGTCGCTGACGTAGGCGTAGTCCTTCGCCACCAGCGTCTCGATCAGGCGGATCATCTGCGGCACGTGGTCGGTCGCCTTGGGAAAGTGCTCGACCCTTTCCAGATGCAGGGTGTCCAGGTCTCGGAGGAAAGTCTGAATGAAAGGCTCGGTGTACTCGGTGAGCGAGACGCCGGCCTTGTGAGCGCCCAGGATGGTCTTGTCGTCCACGTCCGTGAGGTTCATCACGTGGATTACCTTGTACCCGAGGTAGCGCAGGCTGCGCCGCAGCAGGTCTCCGAAGCCGAAGGTGCGGAGGTTGCCGATGTGGACTTCGTTGTAGACGGTGGGGCCGCAGGTGTAGATGCGGACCTCGCCGGGGACAAGGGGATGGAAGGCCTCGAGCTTGCGCCCGAGGGTGTTGAAGAGCACGAGCTCGGTCGTCATTTCATGGATTCGCTTGACAAGGACGCGTGGATGGGAGGTCAGCGGGTGACCTGCACGGCGCCGGCGAGCCAGGTGGTGCCGGCCGGGGTCTGACCCGAGGAGTTGAAAGCCGAGTTGCGGGCGTAGGCGAAGCTGCCCGAGCCGGCGGCGGTGGCGGTGAATTCGAGGGTCAGCACGACGCCGGAGCCGTTGGCGCCGGGCACGGCCCCGAGATGGGAGCCGCCCACGACCAGCGTACCGGGGGCGGAGACGGCGGCCTGAGCGGAGCCCGAGGCGCCCAGCAGGGGTCCAGCCGTGGCACGCGAGAAGGTGAGCTGGGTGCTCGGATAAGTGAGATCGAAGGCCACGCCATACAGATCGGTGACCTGGTTCGCCCGCACCTCGAGGACCAGCGTCGTCGCCGTCGTCGCGGCGCCGGAGGCCAAAAAGACGGTGTTGCTCGACGGCACTCCCGCGGGGGTGAAGACGATACCCGCCACAGGCGTCGGAGTCGGCGTGGGCGAGGTGGGGCCGCCTCCCCCGCCACCGCCGCCGCAGGACTGGGAGAGGAGGGAGGCGACGGCGAGGGCGGCGAGGAGGGTAAGCCCCGAACTGACGCTGACCCTTTTCGACCACGGAGCTCTGCCCGCCGCCGCGAGGCCCTCACTCCCCCAACCCCCTCTCTCCCAGCCTCCCCCCCGCCGGCCGGGAGAGAGGGGGCTTGAAGAGCGTTTTTCTTGAGCTTCTTCTTCAGACAAACCACTCCCTCTTCTCCCGGCCGGCGGGGGGGAGGCTGGGAGAAGAGGGCCGGGGTGATGAGGGCTTCTGCGTCGCCCTCCCAGTGCCTCGATCAAGCCCCTCACGCGTGCACCTCGACCTCGTCGGCCAGCTTCTTGAGCTGGCGGCGGACGCGTTCCTTGCGCAGGCCGCGCAGATGGTCGGGAAAGAGGATGCCGTCCAGGTGGTCGATCTCGTGGCAGAGGGCGCGGGCATGGAAGCCCTCGGCCACCAGCTCGATGGGCCGGCCCTCCAGATTCTGCGCCCGCACTTTGACGAACGCCGGCCGGTCCACCTTGTCGGTGATGCCGGGCAGCGAAAGGCAGCCTTCGACGTCGGACTCCAGGCCCGAGCGCTCGACGACCTCGGGATTGACCATCACCGTCACCTGGGAAGGGTCCTCCCCGATCGTGACGTCGACCACCGCGAGGCGCAGATCGACTCCCACCTGCGGCGCCGCGAGGCCGACGCCGGGAGCGGCGTGCATGGTCTCCACCATGTCCGCCGCCAGCTTCTTGACTCTGGCATCGATCTCCGTCACCGGGCGGCATTTGACCCGCAGGATGGGATCGGGATAGATGCGAATGGCGAGTATGGCCATCAGGATCCGCCACGCAGGCGCCGCACCGAGGTCGCGACGTCGCGGTCGTTGTGCTGCTCGCGCAGCGTCTCGAGGAAGCCGCGGGGATCGGGATTGCCCATCAGGGCCTGCTCCAGTCCCGCGCGGGAAAGCTTCAAAGCCACCAGGGGCTCGGTCACCCGGTAGCTGGCGGGCCAGGCGCCGCGTTCCAGGAAGGCCCCCTCGCCGAGGAGGTCGCCGGTGGTGAAGCTGCGCACCAGGAGGCCGCGCCCGCCGTCCGCCATCGTGGCCTCGACCGTGCCCGTGACGATCAACATCAGGAAAGCCTCCTGGCTTCCCTCGCGGGCGAGCTCGGCACCCGCGTCGAGGTGCACCATCTCCATGCTGGAAAACAGGCGCTTGAGCTGCTCACCGGGAAGGTGCTGCACCAGGCTGCTGGAGGTGAGGAAGCTCCACAGCCGCCGCAGCTCCAGCATCGAGGTGCCGGCCTCGACGCCCCGGGCCTTCTGGAGCCCCTCCAGGGCGAGGGTGCGCACGTGCTCCATGTCCTTGTCGCGCTGGAACTTCTCGATGCGGCCGGCGAGCGACGAGTCGAACGGCGCCAGCTTCATGGCCTTCGAGAGCAGGGCGATGCCCTTGTCGTAGAAGCCGTCCTGGGCATACTCTTCGGCCACGAAACCGTACTCGTCCACCGCTCTCGCGAACTGCTGGAGCTGGGTATAGACCTCCGCCAGCTTCAGATGCGAATGGAGATCGTCGGGGTGATCCTTGAGCCGCGCCCGCAAACGTTCCCCGGCCTCCTCGTACTGCTCGAGCACGATGAGGTCGTCGATGCTGTGCTCCCTGGGCTCCGGCGGCTTCTTGCCGCCGCCAAACCACTTGATCGCCACGCTTTGTTGGTCTCCGCACCGGAACCCGCCATCGCCCTGGGTGACACCCATGACTCCTGAGGTGGACACCGCCGCCTGTCGAGTGCGGCCCATTATAGCCAGGAGTGGTCCCCTGTGTGGAAGCTGGTATACGGCGCGCGAAGAACGGCGCGCGCGAGGAGCTCCGAGGGGCCCCCGGCCGCGGAATTTATGCCCTGGAATGGAAGTTGCTCTTTCTGTAAATCGACCGGAAGGTAAACCGGGAGGCGGCATGACGCCGTTCCCCCTTGGAGAAAACGATGAACACTCTCATCAAGACCGTTGCGCTCCGTCTGTCGCTGGTCACTGGGTTGCTTGCGGCCCTCGTGGTGCCCGCGGCCGCCCAGACGGTTGACCAGACGGCTGAGACGGGAAGTTATGGATACCTGCGCGTCGTCGAGGGCAAAGTCACCCTGACGCCGGCCGACGGCGAGAGCGCCGCCGCCGAAATCAATCAGCCGGTGCTCGCCGGCGACCATCTCTCGGTGCCCGGGCGGGCGCACGCCGAGATCATCCTCGCCGATCACAATGTGCTGCGTGTCGACGGCGGCAGCGAGCTCGTGATCGAGCGCCAGGCCGGGGAGACCAACCGCGACGATCAGGCGACGGTGATCCGCCTGATCGAGGGCAACGTGCAGCTCGCCGTCACCCAGGACTCCCTGGGCGACCAACTGCCGCGCATCGACACCCCCAACTCCACGATCTACATCAAGAACTATGGCGTCTACCGCCTGACCGCCCAGAGCGACGGCTTCAGCCAGGTCGTCGTGCGCCGCGGCACCGCCCAGGTGGTCACCGACGACGGCGACGAGACCGTGCGGGCCGACCAGGAGGCGGCGATCGAAAGCGGCAGTGGCGAGGACCGCGAGGCGGGCATCGACGTTCGTCAGGCGGGCGGGTTCGACTCGCTTGAACGCTGGGCGCGCCGCCTCGACGACGAGGCCGCCTCGGCCCTGCGGGCCAGCAACACCGAGGCCGGCGACGACGGAGAGCTGGACGACAACCTGCGCTATCAGGCGTCGTCGCTCGCCAGCTACGGCTCGTGGGTCAGGGTCGAGGGCAATCGCTACTGGCGTCCGCGGGTCGAAGCCGGCTGGCGCCCCTATTGGCACGGCCGCTGGGCCTACACCCCGGCCGGGCTGACCTGGATCGCCTACGAGCCCTGGGGCTGGGTGCCCTTCCACTACGGGAGCTGGAACTACCTCGACGGCTACGGCTGGGTGTGGCAGCCCGGCTACGTCTGGTCGCCGGCCTGGGTCTACTGGTACTGGGGTCCGAGCTACGTCGGCTGGTGCCCCACCGGCTTCTACACCCATTTCTACGGCGACCAGTTCGGCGTCGACTTCGGCTTCCGTTCCGGGGTCTACGGCTGGGCGGGAGGCGACTGGGGCCTCTTCGACCGCTGGAGCTTCGTGGGCACCGGCTACTTCCGTGACGGCTACCGCGCCGGCTACCGCCGCGGCTACTGGGACGGCCGCCGCGACGTGCAGCGCTATGCGATTCCCATCGACCGCGTGCGCGGCCATGGTCTGGAGCGGGGAGTCATCACCACCGACACCAAGCCCCTGCGCCCCAACACCTGGATCGATCACGGCGCGGTGCTGCACGCCCTCGACGTCCATCCCAGCGCACCGGGAGCCCGGGGGCCGCACCAGGGCCGCGGGACCGGCGCCGGAGGTCGCGACATCCCGGACGTGACTACATTCATCGCCCGTAAACCGCTGTCCACCGAAGTCGTGCAGACCGTGGGAGCTCGGGGCCCCGGCCACGCGCAGGACGGCACGCCCTTCAAACCCGCCACCCTCGGCAAGCCCGGCCGTGGCGGCCACGAAGGAAACGGCCGGTCCGCCGGCGACCGCACCTGGACCCGGACCGGCACGACCGAGGAAGTCCCGGGAGCCAAGCCGGGGAGCCAGCCGGGCAGCAAGCCCGGCCGGGTGAACGTCGACGGCGGCAAGCCCGGCCGCCCCGGCCGTCCGGTCGATACGACGGGGCGCCCGGCGGACGGTCGCCCGGCGGACGGCGGCAGCCCGGTGGACACCGGGAAGCCCCGGACCTGGGAACGCCCGGGCCGGCCGGCCCCCAACGCCGACGGCGGCGCTCCCAAGCCCCGCGCGGGCTCCGGCGACAAGCCGGACCGCTCGCCGGTGGACACCAACGGCCGGCCGCCCCGGACCGAGCGTCCCGATCGCCCCACCGCGACCGAGCGGCCTCCGGTGGACAACAACAAGCCCACCTGGAAGCGTCCCGAGACGGAAGCGCCCAAGCCGGACCGCGGCCCCGTCACGGAGAAGCCCAGACCTGAGCGTCGCGAACCCGCGCCGCCCAGGGCTGAGCCGAGGCGGGAGCAGCCCGAGAGACCCGCCAGGGTCGAGCCGAGACGGGAGCCCGAGAGGCCGAGGCCCGAGCCCAGGGTCGAGCCGAAACGGGAGCCCGAGAAGCCGAAGGAGAAGCCGCAGCCTCCGCCGCCTGCCAGGGGCAACTGAGGGCCTCCTCTTCTGACCCGTCGGCTGCCATTGTAGAGACGCCCCACGGGGAACCCCGTGGGGCGTCTCCTTCGAAGGGTCGCCTTCCCCGTTTTCTGGGACGTTCTGGGGCGCACCCCTCGGTCTTCAGATCTTCCCTGGTGGCTGTAAGGACCTGGCTCCGAAGAGACGCCCCGCGGGGCGTCTCTTCAATGGGCTGGCCCCGGTATCGAAGGGGCTGGAGACGAGGGCCGAAGGGATGAGGGGTCTTTCGGCTACAATTCCTCCTTCTCATGCGTGCATCCTTCCTGTTTCGCGTCCTTTTCATCCTCTACTGCGTCGAGGCGGGCACCTTTCTCGTCCTGTCTCCCTGGAGCCCGATCTGGGATCGCACCCTGATCCAGATCCACGTCGAAACCCTGCGCCTCCTCTGCCTGCACCCCCTGTCCCGCGCCGCCATCTCCGGCTTCGGGCTCATTCACCTGCTCTGGGGAGCCCATGATCTCGACGAGCTGATCTTCCGGCGGAGAGTGCGTGCCCCTGACGTTTAGCCTGCTGGCCATCAGCGACCGGCGCTCCCTCCCTGCCGCCGGCCTCGACATGACGGACTGGCTGCGCGCCCTCGCGGAGGCGGGGATCGGCGCCGTACAGATCCGCGAGAAGGATCTGGAGGACGGCGCCCTCTACGATCTCACCCGCGGCGCCCGCGCCGCCTTGAAATCTTCCATGCTGCCGGCGACCCGGGTGCTGGTCAACGGCCGGCTCGACATCGCCCTGGCGGCAGGCGCCGACGGCGCCCACCTGCCGGCGGATGGCTTGCCCGCCGCCCCCCTGCGGGCTCGCTTCGGCTCCGGGCCGCTGCTGGGCCGTTCGACCCATTCCACCGAGGAGGTGGAGCGGGCGCGCGACGAGGGGGTGGACTACGTGGTCTTCGGCCCCGTCTATCCCACTCCCGGCAAGGGGGAGCCCGTGGGGCTCCCGGCGCTCGCCCGGGCCGTCCGCGCCGCCGGAGAGGGGGTTCCCGTCTTGGCCCTGGGAGGGGTTACACTACAGCGATTCGGAGACGTGGTGGCGGCGGGAGCGGCAGGCGTGGCGGCGATCCGGCTGTTTCAGGACGCGGCAGATCTGAGCTCGGTAGCGAGAGCCGCCCGCGAGAGCTTCGGCAAATCGTAATCTGACTCCCGGAGGACAACCCAGCATGGAAGCCGAAGATCTCCGATCCCGCGATGAGGGCCGCTGGCGCAAGCTGCGCTACCTGCTGGTCTCCGTCGGCGTGATCGTCCTCGACCAGTGGACCAAGTGGCTGGTGGAGCTCCATCTTCCCAACCACATGACGGAACCGCTGTTCCCCGGCCTCAACCTGACCCACGTGCGCAACGCCGGGGTGGCCTTCGGTCTCTTCGCCTCCGACGGCGGCAACGGCTTGCTGCTCACCATCCTGGGCCTGGGCGCCCTGGCCGCCGTGGCCCTCTACTTCTGGTTCGCTCCCTCGCGTGACCGCTGGCTGCTGGTGGCGCTGGCCCTGGTGGTGGGGGGCGCCGTGGGCAACCTCATCGACCGCGTGACAAGCGGCGCCGTCACCGACTTCATCGACGTCTACGTCGGCACCCACCACTGGCCCTCGTTCAACGTCGCCGACAGCGCCATCTCGGTCGGCATCGTTCTGATGGCCATCGACAGCTTCCGGCCCCATCATCGCGATCATCGCGAGGTCCCCGCTCCAGCTCCAGCGGAGTGACCGCAACTATCTCTGCTCGGCGACCTGCTCGAGGATCACCGGCTGAGTCGAGTAGTTTTCGAGCTCGAGGGTCTTCCCGTCCTTGCTCATGGAGAGCTTGGTGGCGACGGACATGCGCCCTTCTCCCTTGCCGTCCTTGTCGAGATGGATCTGGATGATCGTAAAGGGATACCGGGTGGTGCGCGTCAAGTTGGCGGCTTCCCAGAAGCGGATGGGCCGGTCGGTGGCGATGACGATGTCCTTCCCGCCGTCATCCGTGGGGGTTTCCGAGGCGTAGTGCAGATCCCAGCCGAGGCGGTCCGGAGTGCGGATGAAGCCCACGCGCTTGGTCTCCTGAAGGCTGCTCAGCAGGCTGTTCTCGCCCTTGGTGCGCAGGACGTCGAGCAGCGAATCGCGTTCCTGGTCCGAGGACCATCGGTCGACGTCGATCTCCACGATCCCCGCCCGCCGGGCTCCGGGGAGGCCCAGCCGGTGGCGCCGCGACAGGTTCGAAACTCCCAGGTCCACGGCGAATGAAACGAGCTTCAATGGGGTTCCCTCGTCTCTGGGGACGAGGGCGTTGGCGGTCAGGCCGTAGAACAGCCCTCCCACCACCAGGCCCGCGGCAAGGATGCGGGCCGAAATCCTGTGGCGATTGATCAGCATGGTCTGTCTCCTTCTCTCACGGGTTCCTTGCCCTCCACAGAATCAAAACCGCGAATCACAGGCCAGAAAATCCTCAGGAAGGAGACCGGGGAGAAACTTTACAAAGGGGTGCGGAGAGCCGTCCTGCCACAGGGACGAAACACCCGGACCGCCTTCGAGCCGCGGAAAGAAAACTCCCGCCAGTCGCAGAAACCGAGGCGGTCGAGAACGGCTTCGAGCCGCAAGTCGTCCGCCAGGTCCTCGGCATAGAGCCCCACGGCATCCGCGCCGGCGACAAATCGCTCCACGTCCGCCGGGGACGTGGGATAGGGGATGTCGCGCAGCGCCCGGCCGTTGCCGAAGTAGAGCCGGTCTCCATACCCCCAGAGCTGGACACCGGCGAACGTCCGTACGGAGGCGTCGCCGGCCAGAGCTCGGGCGGCCATCACCGACGGCATCGACTTGTCCGGCAGAAAGACGAGACGCTCCAGGCCCCAGCCCGCCGTCACGAGGAGGAGCGCCGCCGTCGTCCGGCGCCAGCCGCTCTCCCAGAGCCTCACCGCTCCGGCGGCGGCGAGCGCGCACAAAAAAGGAATGACGCCCTGGAGATAGCGCAGCTCCTTGTGATGGATGTAGGAGAGGGCGATCAGCGGCATCACCACGAAGAGCCAGGCCGGCGGGAACTGGCGCCGGCGCACCGCGATCCAGAGCAGAGGTAGCGCCGCGAGACACCACCACCGGTGCAGGCGCCACAGGTACCACCAGGCCGGCTGCAGCGCGACCCGCGAGGACGACTGTCTTTCGAGCAAAGTGTAATGAGCGAAGGCCGCGAGGGCGGCAAAAGGCCTCCCCCAGGTCCAGGCCTCATAGGCGCCCGCCACCAGGAGCACGCCGAGGAGGAAGCCCCCGGCCACGCGAAGGAGAGAAAACCCTCGGGCCCGCCAGCCTTCCCGGGACCACAGGGCGAGCCCCGCGACGGGTGCCAGGAAGATCGCCTCGCTGTAGCGAAAGCCGAAGGCGAGGGCGATCGAGGCGCCGGCGAGCATCTCCCGGAGGGCGAGCCGGTGCGGCGACGACAACAGCAGGACCGCGGCCAGAACGCAGGTGGTCGCCACCACGCGGGGATACGCCATGCTGCCGAAGCCCAGGGGAATCCAGTGCAGCCCGTAGAGCGCCGCGGCGCAGAGCGCGACCGAATCCTCTTTCGACCAGCGCCGCACCAGGAGGAAAAGCAGATAGATGTTGAGGGTGGCACATAGCACGAACGGCCACGACCCGATCCACACCAGCGTGCGCACGTCCGAGATCCCAAGGCTGTACGCCACCCCGAGGAGGGGTCCGACCAGGAGGTCCGAGACCAGTGTGTTGCGGATCTCCCAGGGGGTGTGGTGAAGGCCTATGGCGCGAAATCCCGCTTCGAGGATCTCGACGTCGTCGCCGGTGAGAAATCCGAAGTAGAACCAGCCCAAAGCCAGCCGCAGGAGGGTGGTGGCGGCGAGCAGCGCGAGAAGCAGGTGGCGAGTCGGGGGCCGCTCCGAAAACATCAATACATACCCTACACTGACCCGATGGATTGGTTGGTACCCCCTGAGACCTTGGGCGAGCGCCTAGACCGCCACGTGGCGGCGCGCCTGGACATTCCCCGCAATCAGGTTCAGCACTGGATCGAGGCCGGCCTCGTGCGGCTCAATGGCCGGCCCGCCAAGCCCTCCGTCTCGGTGGCCTCAGGAGACCGCGTGGAGTGCAAGCCGCCGGAGCCCAGGGAAGAGCGGGTGCTCCCCGGGGCGGGCGAGCTGAGCCTCCTCTACGAGGATGCGGCCCTGGTGGTGCTCGACAAACCGGCGGGGCTCACCGTCCATCCCGGCGCCGGGCGCTCGACCGGCACCCTCGCCCACCGTCTGCTGGATCGGTACCCCGAGATGGCCGGCGTCGGCGGCCCAGGCCGGCCCGGCATCGTCCACCGTCTGGACCTTGGGACGAGCGGAGTGCTGGTGGTGGCGCGCACGGCCGCCGCCTACACCCGCCTCGCCCGCGCCTTCGCGGCCCGCGAGGTCTCGAAACGCTACCTGGGGATCGCCTATGGCGCCCCCTCCCCCGCCATGGGAACGATCGAGGCCGCCATCGGCCGCCACCCCCAGAAGCGCATGGAAATGGCGGTCCGCCCCGGGGGCCGGCCCTCGAAGACCGGATACCGGACCCTCGCCGCCAAGGCGGGAATCGCGCTTCTGGAGATGGATCTCGCGACGGGCCGCACCCATCAGATCCGCGTCCACCTCAAGCACCTAGGGCATCCCCTCGTGGGAGACCCCGTCTACGGAGAGGCGCGCTGGAAGGCCCTCCCCCGGCCGGTCCAGGCGATGCTACGCGATTTTCCCAGGCCGGCCCTGCACGCTTGGCGGCTGGCCCTGAAGCATCCCGACACCGGCGAGCCCCTAAGCTTCGAGGCGCCGGTGCCGGAGGATCTTCGGGAGTTGTGGCGGGCGGTTACGGGGGAGGCGTTGCCGGCTCAGCCGGCCGGCTAGGACCCCGCCGGCTCGGGCGCGGGCTTGGCCTTGGAAGGCGGCACTTCCTTGGCCTTGGTCATCTCGATCCGGCCCTTGAAGAAGGCGCCTTCGGAGATGACGACGCGGGGGGCGGAGATGTTCCCTTCCAGGCCGCCGGTGGCGAGGACTTCCACCCGGTCCGTGGCCAGGACGTCGCCCACCACGCGGCCTCCCACTCTCACCACCGGCGCCGTGATGGGGCCCTCGACGACGCCGTCCGCGCCCACGACCACCGGCGCGTCCACCCGCACCTGCCCGGCCACCTCGCCGTCCACGAGTACCTCGGTGGCGCCGCTGACGTCGCCTTGCAGGCGGGTGCCGGCCGCGATGTGAGTGAGCCGGCGCCTCGGCGAGGAACCGGAGGCGGATTCAGCGGGGCCACTGGAGCTGGCGGCAGATTCGGCAGGCGTCTCGCGGCGAAAGATCGACATGGTCCCGGACGAGTCCGGCCCCCTTGGGAGCGTGTGGAGAGATTGGAGCGGGCAACGGGACTCGAACCCGCGACATCAAGCTTGTGAAGCTTGCACTCTACCAACTGAGTTATGCCCGCTCGATGGTCAAGCAGTGGAAATCTAGCCGAGCGCCGCCGTGGGGTCAAGGGGTGCCCCCATCCGGCCTCCCGGACCGGTACCGACAGCTTGGCCAATCCGGGCGAGACCTATATACTTCGTGTATGCATGGATCAGGGCGCAGCCGCGATGGCGTTGACCGCATCGAGTCCCTCTATTTCTTCCCCGATCAGAGAGTCACCGAAGACGAGATCCGGCACCTCCTGCGCCAGGGCACCCCGGAGCAGCGCGCCTGGGTCGTCTCCCACCTGCTGCGCTACGCTCAGTGGGATGACATCTGGAACTACGTCAGCCGCGACGAAGTGCGGGACATCTTCCCCGAGCTCGACCTGCCCGAGACCCTGCGCCAGGCCTGGGGCCGGATGCTGAAGATCGAAGCCCCCGTCGGCTGAGGCCGTCAGCCGCCCGGTGCCGCGGGCACGAAAGTGACCTCGAAGAGCTTCGGCCACAGCTTGCCCGTGATGAGGAAGATCTTGCGCTGCGGGTCCCAGGCGATGCCGTTGAGGACGTCCGTCTTCTGCCGCTCCTCGGGCGTGAGCAGGCCCGACGCGTCGATCACCGCCGTCACCCGCCCATCCGACGGATCGATCCGCAGGATCTCCTCGGTCTGCCAGACGTTGGCGTAGACCACGCCGTCCACGCACTCGAGCTCGTTGAGCTCCATCACCTGCTCGCCCATGCGGTCGGCGCGGGTCACCGTCACCTCGCCGAGGAAGGCGAAGGTCTTGGGATCGCGGAACGTCAGCTTGTCCGACCCGTCGGTCATCACCAGCCGCTTGCCGTCCCAGCACAGTCCCCAGCCCTCGCCCTCGTAGGGCAATTCGCCCATGGAGGCGAAGCCGGCGAGCGAGTAGACGCGAGCCTTCCGTTCCTTCCAGGTGAGCTGGATCAGCCGGTCGTCCACCAGCGCCAACCCCTCGGCGAAAAACTCCGACGGGACGTCCACCTTACGCTTCACCGCCCCCGAGACCGGGTCGACCTCCCTCAGGCTGGAGGAACCATAGAGACCCGTGCTCTCGTAGAGCGAGCCCCCATGGACGAGCAACCCTTGGGTGAACGCCGCCGGATCGTGGTGGCGCGTGGCGAGGATTTTCACCTTGAGGCGCTCCGGCAGACGGGACGGCGTGGTCAGGCGGGGCGCGGTTTGGGGCGAGGGATGGGACCCGGAAACGCGGGGAGGCGCGGCCGAGCGGAACGACCAGGTGAGGACGGCGGCGAGGAGGAGGGCACCCATGATAGCCAAGAGCATGACTGATCGAGTCAGTCTCGGGGAGGACGGGAACACCCGACGCTTGAGCCTTTCTTGTGCGGCTTGCCCATTCACTGTTTTCTCCATGCCAAGGGTGTTGACAATTTCTTGGATCTTGTCTATTCTTTTTGTGGAGGCTTTGCTAGGCAACTGGCATTGCCTTTTCTTATTTCAAGACAATTACGGCTTTTTCCTCACGCGGCCTGAGATCCTCAATGACAGTGCAGCTCCAAATCGTAAAGTCCGGTCGCTCCGGACGAATTGTCCGATAGCGGAGCTCGCAGACTAGTTGGCCGAGTGAGTCGAGCTCCTCGCGCCGCGGCTCTCTCATTGCGCTGAATCTGACCCCCCAAGCAAATATGTAGGCTACTAGATCCGAGATCTGAATAGCAGTAGTCAACTCGCTATGGACAAAGAAGGGTTCAGGAATAATCCGAGCCGCACGAGATCTGCCTGTGGTTGTGGTCCGGAAGTAGAGAGACATCTGATTGATGAGGAGATGGCACTCTGACCTCTCCAATTCGTCAAAAATGACAAGACCTAAGTTGCCTGGCCCGCTATCATCGAGAAAGTAAAAGAACCTCTCGAAAAGATAAGCATAATCCTTACGGAGGAAATTCCCTGCGGGACGGGGAGCGCCTCGGGGCACGATGCTGGCGAACACACGCACGTAGTGCCTGGCGCAAAGCTCTAGCACCTTGGAGACAAAGGCGATCTTGGCTTGGGCCAAGGCAGTCAATTCGAGGCGGGTCGCTCCACTAATCGTCTGGTGGACCTTGGCCAGGCGGCCCTTCTCAAGGCAGATCTCCGCCAGTTTCCTGCGTTGCTCCGGATCGATCGGGGATAGCTGAGCTGCCAACCGGAACGTCTTAGCCTTAAGAAGGTTCTTGCCCTTCAGCTCTAGAGTGCCAGCGGAAATCCGGCGTCCGAAATGTTCGATTTCTGCTTCTTGTATCCTACAGATGAGATTCCACAAGTGCTCATCATGAATCGCCAAGCCGGCAAGCACCTGGTAAGGCGATTGCCTTTGGTCTATACCAGATTCATCTAGAAACAACAGATAGCTCATCTACTTGCCTCGCCCCACGAGCACTCTCCCAGATCTCCAGGCTCTGAATCCGCGCCACCGATGGGCTGGCCCGGCGGCGGCTGGATCGGCTCGGGACGCTTGGCGGTGTCGGCGTTCGAGCGCTGGAGGTAGCGCGAGATCTCGCCGGCCAGGAAGGTCCGCTGGGCGGCCTCGGCTGAGTCTCCCGGTCCCGCGGTTGCGAGCTTCTTCCCCAGGGAATGCAGGGCGCCCTCGACTCGCGAACGGACGCCCGGGGCGGCCTGGGGATCGCTTGCGAGGCCGATCAGCCGGCGCACCACCGCCCATTGCTCGGAGCGGCGAATCTCGGCCAGCCGTGGAGCCTTCGGGGCGGCTCCACCAAAAGTCTTGTCCTCCAGACCCTTGATCACTTCCTCCAACCCCGGCAGGGCCGGATCGCGGCGGTGGAAATCCACCAGGCGGGCCGCCCGCTCCGGCCGGAGCAACAACCGCACGGCCATGTCCGAAGCCGTGGCCGCCGCCGAGAGGGGGTCGAAGGTGGGCGAGGTGAGGCCTGTGAACATCTCCTCGTTGTTACGGTACTCGCCGGGACGCGGGAGCAGCAGACCGATCAAGGGCTCCGGCAGGTCGAGAGCCTCGGGCGATAGAACCTCCAGCACGGCCGCCAGGGCGCGGCGCTGATCCGCCGCCGGCACCGGCTTCGACGGCGGCTGGCCGTCGCCGCGCACGGCATAGGTGTACTGCAGCCCCCCGACCATCTTCGAAGCCGCCTCCAGCTCATAGCGGTGATGGTAGTAGACGGGCACCAGCACCTCCTGCAGCAGGGAGAGCGGCTGCCCCGGCGCGATGTTGTGCTCGCCGAAGTGAGCGAGGGCGATGCGGCGCACCGCGAGCTCGTGCCGCAGCCCCTCGGCGGCATCGGCGCCGTTGTCCCAAAGATGAGCCAGCGGGCTCGCCGAGCCTTCGGGGCGCGCGTCCTGATCGGTGAGATAGATCAGATCCCGGGCGAGGCCGTCGCGCACGATCGCATCCAGGGCTTTCGCCTCGTCCGTTCCGGGCGAAAACTTGCTGTAACCGAAGCGGATCGCCTGGTCGTCCCACGCCCCCACGCCGACGCCATAGACCTTGGAGAAATCGAGCTTGCCATCGGCCGAGATCCCCACCATCGGCGCCGGGTAGTCCATCACCGAGGCGCGGCCATAGGTCGAGGCGGCGAAGTTGTGGGAGAGCCCCAGGCTGTGCCCCACCTCGTGAGCCCCGAGCTGGCGGATGCGGGCAAGGGAGAGCTGGATCGGGTCGTCCGGCGCGCCGGTCCCCGTCTTGTCGACACCGGCCAGGCCCTCGAAGATCAGCCGGTCCTGCCGCACGCGCAATGAGCCCAGAGTGACGTGACCTTTCAGGATCTCCCCCGTGCGCGGATCGATCACCCCGCCGCCATAGGACCAGCCCCGCGTGGAGCGGTGCACCCACTGCACGACGTTGTAGCGCACGTCGAGCGGATGGGCGTCCTTCGGCAGCACCTTGACCTCGAAGGCGTCGATGAAGCCGGCCTTGTCGAAGGCCTCCTTCCACCAGCTCACGCCCTCGATCAGGGCGCTGCGCACCGGCTCGGGAGCGGCGTTATCGACGTAATAGACGATGGGCTTCTTCACCCGCGAGCGGGCCGCCGTGGGATCGACCTTCTCCAGGCGGTGGCGCGACAGCCAGCGGGTCTCGATGGGCTCGCCGAGGGGGGCCGCGTAGTTCAGGAACTCGACGCCGAAGTAGCCGGCGCGGGGATCGAACCGCCGCGGCTTGTAACCATCGTCAGGCAGGCGCACGAAGGAGTAGTGCTGCACCAGGGTCACGCTGCCGGCGGCGGGAACGGTCGCGCGCACCAGCGGCCCCGGCTCGGAGGACTGATAGGTGAGCAACACTTCGAACTCGAGGTTATCGGGGAAGGCCAGGCAGTCCTCGAGATCGGCGGCGCTGCGCTTGGCGTCCAGCGACCAGCTCCCCTGGCCGGCCGTCTTCATGCGGGCGGCGATGTCGTGGGCATCGCGCACCAGGAAGGACGTGAAATCCACAAGGACACGGCCGTCCGGCTCCATGGCGGCGATCTCGCCTCCCCAGAGGACCGACGTGGCGAAGGACTCGCGCACCGCCTGCCGCTCGGCGGGGTCCTCGGTGAGAGCGCGGAACTTCAGGTTGGGTTGCTCGACGAGCACGCGCCCGCCCACCCGGCGAAGGGTGACGATCCGGGTGTCGCCGATCTGGCCACGGTCGAGGCCCACGGGGTTGGAGCCGAGCCCCGTAACCAGCCCCTCCTGGAAGAGGTAGCTTGCGACCTCCCCTCGCGGCCCCTTGGCGGGCGGCACCTCCAGCCAGATCTTCCCCCGCTGCCGGTCGGCGTAGAAGGTGAGGAGCCCCTCGCGCTTGTCGAGCCCCGTCGTCATCTTGGCCATGCCGGGCAGCGGTCCGTGAGAGGACTTTCCCTCCCCGCCCTGCTGCATACCGTCCTCGCCTTCAGGAGGCTGAGCTGGAATCGCGGCGAGAGGAGCTGCCCAAAGAAGAAAGCCCAGGAGGGAGGCGGCGGCGAGAGGCTTCACAAGAGGTGGATTCATGGTTTCCCCGCAAAAGAGAAGAGGGCCGTCGAAGGCGGGGGGAGTTTACCAGGGGATCAGGACACAAGGGACGTCAGAGGGAGTCTCGAAAGTCCACACGAAGCGTTCGACGCCGATGCGTAAAGGCGACAGGAGCCGGACCGGTGGCCGCACCGTCGTGGCCCTCATCACCCCGGCCCTCTCCTCCCAGCCTCTCCCTCCCGCCCGCCGGGAGAAGAGGGAGAAAAGCCAAGAGCAATGCCACCTTTGTAGGGCTTCCGGCTCCCCTCTCTCCCGGCCGGTGGGAGGGAGGCTGGGAGAGAGGGGCTGGGGAGTGAGGGGAGCGAAGCGGCGGACAAAGCTCCGTCTACCAGGTAGCTCGGCGTCACGATGTCCTGGCGTCTGCTCGACAAACCGCGGCCTCGGGCACCCGGGCGAGCTTGCCACTCCGCCGGTGATCGGCTATAAGCAAGAGTCATGCAGAGTCTGGCCATACCCCAGCATCCCGTTGAAACCACAGAAAAAAGCTTTGAATCGTTGGGGTTGAGTCACTCGATCCTGCGGTGCATCCGCTTGGTGGGTTTCGAGCATCCCACCCCCATCCAGGCCGCCGTCATTCCCGTGGCCCTCACCGGCTCGGACCTCGTCGGCCTGGCGGAGACCGGCTCCGGCAAGACCGCCGCCTTCACCATCCCCATCGCCGAGCGGCTGGCGAGCTCGCCCACCAAGTCGCTCAAAACACGGGGGCTCATCCTCTCCCCCACCCGCGAGATCGCCCTCCAGACCCAGACCTTCCTCGACCTCTTCGGCGGCGACTACGGTCTGCGCACGGCGTGCCTCATCGGCGGCGTGAAGATGGGGCCCCAGCACACGGCGCTGCGCCACAAGCCGCACATCATCGTCGCGACCCCCGGCCGGCTGCTCGATCACATGGAGCAGGGGACGGCCCGCCTGGGCGACGTCGACGTCCTGGTGCTGGACGAGGCGGACCACATGCTGGACATGGGCTTCCTGCCCCAGGTGCTCCGCATCCTCCAGCAGGTCCCCACTAAGCGGCAGACGCTGATGTTCTCGGCCACCATGCCGCCGCCTATCGAGCGGCTAGCCCAGCAGTTCATGTCCGAGCCGGTGCGGGTGGACATCACCCCCAAGGGCGCGGCGACGGGGATCAGTCACCGCCTGTACCTGGTGGAACCGGAGAACAAAAAGGCCTGCCTGCTCGCCCTGCTCAACCAGGAGCTGGGGAGCACGCTCGTCTTCATTCGCCGCAAAACGGACGCCGAGTGGCTCGCCCACGTGCTGGAGCGCGAGGGTCATCCGGTGGAGCGCATCCACTCCGACCTGTCGCAGGGGCAGCGAGTGCAGGCCCTCCAGGGCTTCCGCGAGGGTGAGCACCGCATCCTGGTGGCGACCGACATCGCCGCCCGCGGCCTCGACATCCCCCGCGTGCGCCACATCATCAACTTCGACCCGCCCGAGACGGTGGAGGACTACATCCACCGCGCCGGCCGCACCGCCCGGGGCACGGCCACAGGCATCGTCTCCACCCTCGCCTCCTGGATCGACAAGATGCGGATCAAGGAGATCGAGTCGACCCTGGGCGAAGAGCTCCCCCGCTGCACCGTCCCCGGCGTCGAGCCCTACGTCGAGATGAAGCCCCGCGTCAGCCTCAGCAGCCGGCGGGCGACGTTGAAGGTCAAGCGGCGGTAGGGAAAAAACCCCTCATCACCCCGGGGCCCTCTTCTCCCCATCGCCTCCGCCAACCGGGATAAGAGGGAGAACAGCATCCCAGGTCCGTGTTAACATTCAGGAGCGCAGGGTTGCGTGGCTGCGGGTTTTCGTGATCTGATCCCGCGACCCGTTGGGGAAAGGCAGATACGGATGAGCCTCCTTCCGCTTGAGCAGGAGATCGAATACCCCACCTCCGACGGCCAGCCCATGGCCGAAACACCTCAACACATGCAGGTGATGGTCGACCTCATCTTCGGCCTGAAACGCCGCTATCGGGAGGTGTCGGACGTCTGGGTGGCAGGCAACCTCTTCTGCTTCTACGAGAAGGGCAATCCCAAGGCCCGGGTGGCTCCGGACGTGCTGCTGGCCCAGGGAGTGCGCAAGTGGGACCGGCCGAACTACAAGGTGTGGGAGGACGGTCCGCCGGCCTTCATCGTGGAGGTGACGTCGAGGAAGACCCAGAAAAAGGATCAGCAGGTCAAGAAGCCGCTCTACCAGAGGCTGGGGGTCAAGGAATTCGTGCTCTTCGACCCTTTCGCGGAGTATCTGCGACCGCCGCTTCAGGGTTTCCGTCTGCTGCGGGGCCGGTATCAGCCCATTCCTCTGGAGGCGGACGGCTCGCTGCGGAGCCGGACCACGGGGCTGTGGCTCCGGCGCGAGGGCCAGCGTTTGCGGCTGGTGGACGTCAAGACGCGGGAGCCCCTCCTGTGGGAGGAGGAGTTGGAAGCGGCCCGCGACCGGGAGGCCGTGGCGCGGCAGGCCGCAGAGGCAGCCCGGCAGACCGAGGCCGCCGCGCGGCAGGCCGCAGAGGTGAGAGCCACCAAGGAGGTGGAAGCTCGGCAGGCTGCGGAAGCCGCACGACTGGCGGCGGAGGCAAGGGCCACCGAGGAGGCGGCCGCTCGACGCATCGCCGAGGAGCAACTCCGGGCTCTGGAAGAAGAGCTGAAGCGCCTGCGGAAGCTCTAGTCTACCGGGTACGCTGAAAGTCAAGCGGCGGTAGGCGCGCTCTCGCCCGTCGCGGGGAGCGCGACCGGCACCGGCAACTCCCCCCGCCGCCGCCAGCACAGATAGGCTACCACCGCGTAGAACAAGGTGATCCCCAGCCCGAACTCGGTCGTCCAATACTCGGTCTTCCCACGGTTCACGGTCAATGGATCGAAGACCTGCTGGAGGAAGAGATTGTGGCTGGCGTGGAGGATCACCGTGGTCCAGACGTTGCCGGAGCGCAGGCGCAGCCAGGCGAAACCCACTGAGGCCACGGCGATGTCGAGCGTGAAGAAGAGGAGCGCCCACCAGCGAGGCGCCGCGCTGTGGTAATCCCCGAAGAGAATCAAGGGGTAGTGGTAGAGGATCCAGATCGCCCCGCTGATCGCCGCCGTCCACCCGAAGCTCGTCACCTTTGCGAGCTCGGGGACGAGCAGGCCCCGCCATCCCAGCTCCTCGCCCAAGGCGTAGACGACGTTGATGAGAAACCCTACCGTCGCCAGCAGGAAGAGTGAGACCGCCAGAGGCCGGTGCGACAGGGCACCCTTGAAGCCGCCGAGCCCAGTCAGCCAGGCGATTCCGTAGACCAGCAGCCCGCCGGCGAGCGGGAGACAGTAGCTCAACACCTGATAGCGCGTCTTCCCCCATCCCCAGCCGATGCCCCGCAGGTTCCCCTGATAGATCAGCCGCGTCGCGAGCGCCGCGACACCGGGGCACCACATCAGGCCCATCACGAGGAGACCTCCCACTTTGCCCTTGCCGGGCGACAGGATGAGGTAGTAGAAGATCGAGCTCAGGGCGAAGGCCAGGAGCAGGTAGGTGAGGATCTTCTTTTTGGCGTCGTGATCCATGGTCGGCTCTCCCCTGGCGTCTTGCCGTGCACTGGGCACTACGTTCACCTACGGCATGAGGTTGCGCTGACGCGATTGCCTTCTCTCCCTGCCTCCCTCTAGACTTGGGCGCACTCCGCTCAACTTGCTCTGAGGAGGGATCTTACGCCATGAAGGAGATCGACCCCGAACGCTGGAAACTGGCCCAAAAGCTCGCGCGCATGCTATTGATGGTGGGCCCGAAGGACGAGGATCTGGTCAAGAAGTATCTCGGCGTCCTCATCCAGGACGGTCTCGCCCCCACGTCCAAGCCCCAGAAAATACTGATCGTGGGCGCCGGCATCGCCGGGCTCACGGCGGGCAGGCTGCTCAAGGAGGCCGGGCACAAGGTCACCATCCTGGAGGCCAACGGCAGCCGCGTCGGCGGGCGTATCAAGACCTTCCGCCACGAGCCCGGCCAGCAGCCTCCGTTCAAGGACGAGCGGCAATACGCCGAGGCCGGGGCCATGCGGCTGCCCGACTTCCATCCGCTGGTGCTGGCCCTGGTGGACAAGCTGAAGCTTCCCCGCCGCCTGTTCTACAACGTGGATGTGGACCCGAAGTCGGGCCACACCTCCGGTCCCCTCCCTCCAGTCGTCTACAAGCCGTTCGACGGCTCCGGCGAGTGGCGCAACGGCCCGGACCAGCCAGGATTCGAGACGCCCGACAAGGTCTTCAAGACCTGGATCCGCACCAACGGGCAGCAGGTCCGCCGTTACCAGTACAACACCGCGCCCGGGGAGATCCACGACGGTTTCCACGTTCCTCCGGAGCAGCGGAACACGACCGCCAACGACCTGATCAACAAGGCGCTGGACAAGGTCCGCGACTATTTCTCCATGGTGGGTCCCGACAAGAAGCGCGTGCCCAAACCGTTCCCCAAGTGGGTCGAGGGCTGGGCCCGCGTGATCTACGACTTCGACCGCTACTCCATGTGGGGATTCCTCAAGGAGGAGGCCGGGCTCAGCGACGAAACCATCGAGGCCGTGGGCACCCTGGAGAACCTGACCTCGCGCCTGCCGCTGTCGTTCTTCCACAGCTTCCTTGGGCGTAGCGACATCAACCCCGCCGCCACTTACTGGGAGATCGACGGCGGAAGCTGGCGGCTGCCGGAGGCTTTCCTGCGGTCCCTCACGGCGGGAGAGGGCGACGACAAGGACATTCTGCTGGGACGCCGGCTGATCCGGCTGGAGTACTGGCATCCGGGGCGGGACATGTCGCGGTGCCGCCATGTCGAGGCGGAGGGCCCGAGGGTCTGGGCCGAGACGCTCACCGAGAAGGAGGGAAAGCCGGAGACTTTCACCGCCGACCGGGTCATCCTCACCCTCCCCTTCTCCGCCCTGCGGCACGTGGTGGTGGAGCCCATGTTTTCCTACAAGAAGCGGCGCGCCATCATCGAGCTTCACTACGACTCGGCCACCAAGGTGCTGCTCGAGTTCAGCCGGCGCTGGTGGGAGTTTTCCGAGGACGACTGGAAGCGCGAGCTCGACGCCATCCGCCCCGGCCTCTACGAGCAGTATCGCGACGATCCCGGCTCGCTGCCTCACGGCTCCCAGATGCTGGGCGCCCACCCGACTGTAGAGGATCGCGAGATCACCGGCGGCACCCGTGAGCTGTACGACCTCTTCCGCCGCCACGCCATGAAACCGAGCCATGTTTCCGAGCCCTTTTTCGGCGGCGGCTCGGTGACCGACAATCCGAACCGTTTTATTTATTATCCCTCCCATCCCGTGAAGGACAGCCCGGGAGGCGTGGTCCTCGCCAGCTACACCTGGGCGGACGACGCCGCGCGCTGGGACTCTATGGACGACAACTCCCGCTACGCCTATGCCTTGAACGGCATGGTCTCGATCCACGGCCGGCGCATCGAGGTTTTCTACACCGGTCACGGACAGACCCAGAGCTGGCTGCGCAACCCTTATGCCTTCGGCGAGGCGGCCGTCTTCACGCCCTGGCAGCTCACCCAGTTCCATCTGCACATTCCCACGCCTGAGGGGCCGGTACACTTCGCGGGAGAGCACACCTCGCTCAAGCACGCGTGGATCGAAGGCGCGTTGGAATCGGCCGTCCGGGCAAGCCTGGAGATCCACGAATCGTCGGAGGAGGCGGGATCATGAGCGCCGAAGGCAAGACCTGGAACGTCGCCCGCTACCTCTCCACACGCCTCCAGCAACTCGGCATCCGCTATTTATATGGTGTGCCGGGAAATCACCTGGGACCCTTCCTCACAGAGATGCACGCCCTCGGGGCGGTCGAGTGGGTGGGCACTCCCACGGAGATGGGCGCGGGCTACGCGGCCGACGGGTACGCCCGCATCCACGGCGTGGGAGCGGTGGCGGTGACCTACGGTGTGGGCGCCTTCAGCCTGATCAACACGGTGAGCGGCGCCTACGTTGAGCAGGTGCCTCTGGTGGCGATCAACGCCTCGCCGAAATATGAGCAGTGGCTGACTTTCCGCGCCGTCGGCGTGCTCACCTCGCACATGAGCCCCCGGTTTGAAAGCAACCTGGACGCCTACCGGCAGGTGACGGTCGACGCCCAGGTGATCACCAATAGCCGCATGGCACCGGCGCAGATCGACGGCGCGCTGGTCGCCTGCCTCTCCGAGCGGCGGCCGGTCTACCTGGAAATCATGGAGGACGTCTGGGCGGGTGAGTGCGCGCCCCCGGCCGGAGAGCTGAAGCCGCTCGAACGGCCGGTGAGTCTCAAGATCGTGGAGCAGGCCGCCACCGCCGCCGTGGAGCGGATTCGCCAGTTGGGTTTGCCGATCCTCTGGGGTGGCGAGGAGATCGATCGTCTGCGCTTGGAAAAAGATTTCCAGGATCTCGTGGACTCAACCGCGATCCCCTTCTGTACCACGATCGGCGGTAAATCGATCCTCTCCGAGCTTCACCCCTGCTTCCACGGCGTCTACAATGGCAAGGCCAGCCTGCCGGAGGTGATCCACATCTTCAAGCAGGTGGCGAAGTGCCGCGTCGGCCTCGGCGCCTGGACGACCTCGAAGAACCTCAGCGGCGAGCAGGCGCTGGGCGAGGACTGGATCATGGCCGCTCACGACGGTGTGACTGTAGGCAGCAGCTACTTCCCGAACGTCCCTCTCGGCCCCTTTCTCCGCATGCTTCGGGAGAAGCTGGTGGTGGAGAGCGGCGAGCGCGCCTTCGCCGCCGACTATTACAGCCTCCCGGCGAGCCGCCTGGAGACTATCAGCGAGGACCAGCCCGCCAGTCGCGAGGCGTTCCTCGACGACCTCAGCCAGACCTTCCAGACCGGGACCGGCCTCACCTACGACAACTTTTTCCAGCGGATCGGCGAGTTTCTGGAGGCGGCGGACGAGGGCTCCTGGCCGCAGGTGACCAATCCGTACGTGGTGGTCACCGATGCGGCGTTCGCGCTGCTCGGCGCCCAGAACCTGCCCATGGCGGAGCCGCGCAGCTTCATCGCCCAGAACGGCTGGCTTGCCATCGGCTACTCGGTGGGTGCGGTCACCGGCGTCAAGTCCGCCCTGCCGGACAAGCGCGCCCTGGTGTTCGTAGGCGACGGCTCCTTCCAGGAAACCTGCCAGGAGCTCTCCACCCACACCCGGCTGCGCCACGACACGGTCCTTTTCGTGCTCAACAACGAGGACTTCTACGGCATCGAGCAGATGCTCGTGCACCCGTGCTACTACAAGGGTCAGGAAGAAGAGCAGTTCTACAACGTCCTGCACCCCTGGCACTACGCCAAGCTCGCCGAAGTGTTCGCCACGGAGGACACGCCGGCGCGGGGCTACACCGTCCGCACCCAGGGCGAGCTCGAAGAGGTCTTGAAAGCTCTCTCCGAGAAGGACCGCAAGGGACCGACGCTGGTGCAGGTTCTCCTGCCGCGGAAGTCCTTCCCGAAGGCGATCGGCTACTCGCTCGATAAGTGTCCGCCGTAGCAGGCAGACCGGCTACGCAGCTCGCCAGACTTCGCGGAAGAGGCGTGCGAAGTTGCCGCCGAGGATCTTGGTCACGCGGCTCTCGGAGTGGCCGCGGGCGAGCAGCAGGCCCGCGACGGTCTCCAGCTTGCGGGGGCCGTTGAGGTCTGGCAGGAAGGTGTAGACGTCCTCCTCCTCACCCGGAGCGGAGATGCCAAGGCGGCGGCGGTTGGCGATGTCCTCGCGATGGCGCTTCACGAACTCCGGCGTCAGCTCGACGCGCGATACCACGCCGTCGGAGCCGATCCCCACGTGATCCTCGCCGCAGACGTCCACGGCGTGCTCGACGTGTCGGATGAGATCCGCGGACGTGGGTTGGCCGTGGCTGCGGAGGAACGGCATCAGGTAGATCCCGACCACCCCGCCTCGCTTGGCGAGCAGCCGCAGCTCCTCGTCGGTCTTGTTGCGCGGCAGGTCGGTGAGGGCCGCGCAGCCGGCGTGGGTGATGGCCACGGGCTGCTTCGAGGACGTGATCCCATCCACCGTGGTGCGATGGCCGCAGTGGCTGAGATCGATCAGCAGGCCCTGCGCGTTCATCGCCTCGACCACCTGCTGGCCGAAGCGGCTCAAACCCGCATTGGCTGGCTCCAGGCAGCCATCGCCCAGGAGATTGCGCCGGTTGTAGGTGAGCTGGATGATGCGCACGCCAAAGCAGCTGAAGATCTTGACGCGGTTGACGTCCTCGCCGAGCGGCGTCGCGTCCTGGAAGCCGTAGATGATGCCGAGCCTGCCGCTCGCCTTGGCGCGGTCGAGATCGGCGGCCGACTTCACCTTCATCAGAAAGTCGGGATGGGTGTCGATCTCGCGCTCCCAGAATCCGATGCGCTCGAAGGTGTCCGGAAAGACGTCCGGCCCGCCGCCCACGGAGCCGACGGTGAGGTTGACGGCCGTGACACCCGAAGCATGAAGATCGGCGAGCTCCGCCGCGGAGAGGGGGGCATCGTTCGCTCCGGTGCCGCTTCCTCCGGGAGAGCCCAGGGCATCGATGACCAGCGCCTTGTCGTATCCGGCCCACCCTGCCTTGGCGTCCGTGACAGCTCCAGCCGGAGCGCTCTCAGCCGCCGCCAGCCCCGCCGGCACCGCCGCGCTCGCCACCGCCGCCGCCGAAAGGAGCAGGAACTCCCGCCGGTCGAAAGCCCGGCTACGCATTCCACGGTCCAAAGGCGATCTCGGGTCAAAAGTTTGGCTCCCCATGGCCCGGCCATTCTATGCGCGGCGGGGTGCGGAACGGGGGGATGAGGTGCAAAGAATCCGTAAAGATTCCCCACAGATCAACAGGAAGACTGCGCGCCGGAAAAAGACGAGCACGGACATCACAGACGGCCAGGGACGATAACTTAGGGATTTGTGATCGTCGTCCGTGTCTTTGGGTCCCTGCCGTCTTTTTTGTCCTTGAGGTCCATGTTTCAAATCGGCAGCGTCACCAACACCTCCAGCCCGCCCTCCGGCCGGTTGCAGGCGGTCATATCGCCGCCGTGCTCTTCGGCGATGCGGCGGGCGATGGGGAGGCCTAGGCCGGTGCCCGTGTCGTGGGTCGAGAAGTAGGGGTCGAAGATGCGCGAGAGGAGGTCGGGGGGGACGCCGGGGCCGGAGTCCTGGACGGCGATTCTCGCGAGACCGCTCTGCTGATCGACGCGCACCACCACGCGGCCCCCGCCGGAGCTGGCTCGCAGGGCGTTTTCGATCAGGTTGCGCACCGCCCGGCCCAGCAGCTTGGCGTCGAAGCGGACGATCAGGGATTCCATCTGGGAGCTGAAGTCCACCTCGACGCCGGGAGGGGGCGCCGCGCGGTAGCCTTCCACCAAGTCCGCCACGCTCGCCACCAGATCCGCAGGCTTCGGATCGATCCGCGGGATGGAGCTGTAGGCCGAGAACTCGGAGGCGATCGAGCGCAGCTCCTCCACTTGGCCGAGGATGTTGTTGGTGCACCGCTCGAAGACGCGGTCGAAGTGCTCCGGATCGTGCTTGTACACCTCCATCATGTGCTCGGCCGAGAGGCGGATGGGCGTCAGCGGATTCTTGATCTCGTGGGCGATCATCCGCGCCATCTCGGCCCAGGCGAGGAGCCGCTGGCCGCGGAGAACCTCGGTGGCATCCTCCACCACCAGCAGCGCCGAGGGCTCGCCCGTTCCCGGCAGGGGAACCCAGACCAGCGACCACTCCAGCTCCCCTCCCCCGGCAGCCCCGCCGGCCCCGCGCAGACGCACGGTCGAGCGCTCCATCTCGCTGCCCGCGGTGCGCAGGAAGGCGGCGATGGGTGCCAGGCGATCCGCGCGGTCCACGGCTTCCTGGAGGCTCCCCCCCACCGCGGTGCCCAGCAGCTCGGCGGCGACCCGGTTGTGCAACAGCACCCGACGCTCGCGGTCGACGGAGACGACGCCGGAGGTGATGTTCTCCACCATCCGTTCCACCACCTGCTTCTCACGGACCAGCCGCTCGCGGGCGTCGGCGATCTTGCGGGCCATCTCGTCCACAGCCTCCACCAGTGCGGCCAGCTCGAGCTCCTTGGGGTCAAGATCGAGCGAGGGAGCGCCGGCGGCGATCCGGCGAGTTCCTTCCACCAGTTGCATGAGCGGGCGGGTAAAGTTGCTCGCGAGGTGACGCCCCACGGCCACCAGCAGGGCAAAGAGGCCCGCCGTCACCAGCAGGCCGTGGCGGCGCAGCTCGGCGAGCTGGCGATCCGACTCCTCCTGCTGGGCGAGCAGCGGCATGGAAAGGAAGAGGCGCCCGCCGCCCAACTGGCTCTCCGCCACGCGAAGTGGGGAGTACATCTCCAAGTAGGTGGTGTCGCCCACCCGGTTGGTGCGTGAGGCGAGGCCGTAGCCCAGGAGCGACAGGCGGCGGTAGATCTCGCCGGGAATCCGCTTCGGCAGCAGGCCCGCCGTGAACAGCTCGTGGCGGCTGGAAGCGTGGATGGCGCTGCCCCAGTAGAGGTTCACCTCATGGCGCACGACACCCGAGAGGTCGATCAGCAGCCGGTCGCCGAAGGCGGTGTCGACGCCAAAGCCGGGCGGCAGGGATTGCAACCGCTGGGAGAGGAGCTGCTGCACGGAGCTCAGAGCCGCCTCGCCCGAGGCCCTCTGATCGTGGCGCAGGCGCTCGCCCATCGAGCCCACGAGCACGAAGTACAAAGCCACCAGGGGAATGAGCAGAAGCACCGTGTAGATGAAGGTCAGGCGCTTGGAGTAGGAGCGCCAGGTGCGCCGCAGCAGATCGCGGAACGCCGCCCGGGGTAGGGCGAGGAGCAGGATGAAGGGCGCCGCCAGAGCGAGGAGCACCACCACGCCGACGCTCCAGTTGCCCATTCGCTCCAGGCCCCCGAGCGGATCGACGAAGGGCAGGTAGACCGCCTCCCAACCCTGGCGCGACAGACGGGCCCAGGCCCGGGCCGGACCGGTTGGGGTCTCGACCACGGCGTAGGCCGGCACCTCCCGCGACCGGGCGAGGCTGGCGGGAAGGGGCGGGTCCTCCTCCCAGGGGGAGAGGACAGCCCGGCCATCCCGCTTGTAGAGGGAGTAGAGAGCCGGCTCGGCGATCTGCTCGGTGGACCCTGCCACCGGGCCCCCCTTGAGCAGCCCTACATCCACCTCAGAGAGCCGCCGCCAGTCGTGCACCTCGAAGCCGGGCCGCGGCAGCAGCCAGTAACGCAGGGTTCCCCAGGGCCTGCCGCCCTGCCGGAGAGGGGTCTCGCCGGAGATCAGGAAGCCCTCCCACAGGGGCAGGCGCAGATCCTCCCAGCGGCCAGGATCGGGGTCCACCATCCCCTTGTCGGTCAGCGGCATGCCAAAGGAGAACGACGACACCGGGCCATCCGGCGTCTCCACCACCAAGGCGGAGAGGGAGTGATGCCGGGCGAGCGGCGAGTCCTTCCATAGGGCATAGGCGAGATCCTGGCGCTCCAGGTTGGCGGGAGAGCGCGGCACCAGGCCCTGGAGATCGGACTTCAGAAAGTGGCTGCGCACCTCGCCGGCCACGGACGCGAGATCGGCTCGCGAAGGAGGAGCCAGGCGGACCAGGAGCTCATTCCCGGCGTAGGCGCGCAGGGCCAGCCGGTAGGCGGTCTCCCAGGCGCCGGCGGCGGCGAACGTCGAGACCAGGATCAACACCAGGAGAGCCATGCCCGTCTGCAATCGCCGGATGTCGAGCCAGATGGCGGTCACCGCGCCTCCGGCCGTGAGCAGCGCCGCGGCGACGAGCGGCTGATCGCAGAGAGAGGCACCGGTGATGAGGAGAGCCACGGCGATCCATGCCCAGCGCTTTCCGGGTGCCGGCAACGGCCGGTCTCCCCGGCGGCCGGCGAGGACGAAGAGGCCGAAGGCTGCACCGGTCAGGCCCAGCCGCAAAGCGAAAGCCTCGGCGGAGACCACGATGTCGGCGCCGAGGTCGCGAGGGCTCAGGAGGTGCTGGATCTCCCAGGCCGCCGAGAGCAGACCCAGCGCCGCGACGGCCCCCTTCACGGACAGGGGGATGCGCTCCCCCACCGCCCCGTGGACACGCAGGCTCAGGGCCGCGAGAGCCAGGCCGGCGAGCAGCACGCCCAAAGCGGACGGCGAGACGGGGAAGGCTCCGCTCAGCGCCACCAGGCCGCCCATCACCAGGGGAGTGACTGGACCCGGCGCGATCTCATCGCCGTGTGGGATTCCCCCAGGCAGCACACTGCGCAGGCCGCGCACCACCGCCAGCGCCAGCAGCGCGAGGCCCAGCGCCACCCAGGCCACGCGGTCCGTCACGGGTCTTTCTTTCGGAGCGCCGCCGGCAACCCGCTCGACGATGAGCGCCGGAGCCCCGGGAAGAGTCACGACGTCGGTGCCCGCAAGGGCCTGCGCGGGCGAATCGGCCAAGGCCCAGCGGGCGGTGCGGGCGGAGGGAAAGGGCAGGGCGTCGGTGCTGTAGCTCGCTCCGGCGCCGATGCGCCAGGGCCGGCGAGCCCCGTCCAGGGGACGGATGGCGAGCAGCGTCACCGCGCTGAAGCTGGCGCGGTGATAGGAGCCGCTGCGAGGCAGCTCCTGGGGAAGCTCGTGCAACAGCCCTTCTCCGGCCCAGGCCACGGGAATGCCGTCCGGATCGAGCAAAAGCAGAGTGCGCCGGCCCTTGCCGGTACCCTTCTCGATCGCCGCGAGCTTGCGGAAGGCCTCCAGGAGCGCCTGCGGCGTCTCCGCCGGTCCACCCACGCTGCGCACCGCCGCGGCGGCCTCGTGCCGGAGATCCTCCCAGAGGCGCTGGTACTCCCGCCGCGTCTCGCGCTTCCATTCGGCCCGCGACGCCCGGTCGCCACGGGTGAGGACCCAACCCGTCAGGAGAGAAATGATGGCGGCGGCCAGCAGAGGGCCGGCGATCAGCCTCTCCCGCGGACCCCGCATTCCCAGCCAGGCGAAAGCCAGGCCGAGAACGGCGAGCGCGGACCAGGGGGTGGGCAGCAGGGGCGCCGCCAGGAGGGCGGCCACGAGCAGGATCTCGAGCAGCGCCCGCCATTTGGGCTCTCGGGGGGCACGGAGCGGTTCGCTCAACCGTGGCTTCACCGGGAATCGATCATCGGCAGGTCCACGCCACGTTCGTGAGCGCAGGCGATGGCCTCCGGATAACCGGCGTCGGCGTGGCGAACCACACCCATGCCGGGATCGCCGGTGAGGACCCGCTCCAGCCGCCCGGCCGCCTCCGCGGTGCCGTCGGCCACGATGACCATGCCGGCGTGGAGGGAGTAGCCGATGCCCACGCCGCCGCCGTGATGGACCGAGACCCAGGTGGCGCCGTTGACCGCGTTCAAGAGGGCGTTGAGGATGGGCCAGTCGCCGATGGCGTCCGAGCCGTCGCGCATCGCCTCGGTCTCCCGGTTGGGCGAGGCCACGGAGCCGCAGTCCAGGTGATCGCGGCCGATGACGATGGGCGCCTTGACGCGGCCGGAGGCGACCAGCTCGTTGAACACCCGCCCGGCCTTCGCCCGCTCGCCGTAGCCAAGCCAGCAGATGCGCGCCGGCAGCCCCTGGAAAGCGACGCGCTCGCGGGCCATGCGAATCCATCGCGCCAGCGCGGCGTCGTGCGGGAACGTGTCGAGGATAGCCTCGTCGGTGGCCGCGAGATCCTCCGGATCGCCGGAGAGCACGGCCCAGCGGAAGGGCCCCTTGCCCTCGCAGAACAGCGGCCGGATGAACAGCGGCACGAAGCCGCCGATGTCGAAGGCCCGCGACTCGCCCGCTGCGAGAGCCTGGCCCCGCAGGTTGTTGCCGTAGTCGAAAGTGACCGCCCCCCGCTCCTGGAGGACGAGCATGGCCCGCACGTGAGCGGCCATGGACGCCATGGAACGGGCGATGTAGGACTGGGGATCGGCCTCGCGCAGGCGCTGAGCGTCCGCGAACGAGAGGCCATGGGGAACGTAGCCCTGGAGGGCGTCGTGCGCCGAGGTCTGGTCGGTGAGCACGTCGGGCACCAGGCCGGTGGCCACCAGGTGCTCCAGCAGATCGACGGCGTTGGCCTCGACGGCGATGGAGACCGCCTCGCGGCGGTCGCGAGCCTCCAGGGCCTGGGAGACCGCCGTCGGGATGTCCGGGGCCACGCGGTCGAGATAGCGGGTGGCGAGGCGGCGCTCGATACGGCTGGGATCGACCTCGGCCACTAGGCAGACTCCCTCGTTCATGGTGACGGCGAGCGGCTGAGCGCCGCCCATGCCGCCCAGTCCGGCGGTGACGGTGAGCCGGCCGGCGAGCGAGCCGCCGAAGCGCTGGCGGGCGCACTCGGCGAGAGTCTCGTAAGTTCCCTGGAGGATGCCCTGAGTGCCGATATAGATCCAGGAGCCGGCGGTCATCTGCCCATACATGGTGAGCCCGAGCCCCTCCAGGCGGCGGAACTCGTCCGCCGTGGCCCAGTGGGGCACCAGCAGCGAGTTGGCGATCAATACCCGGGGCGCCTCTGAATGGGTCTTGAACACCGCCACCGGCTTGCCGGACTGGACGAGAAGAGTCTCGTCGTTGCCCAGCCGCTTCAGGGTCGCCACGATCGCCTCGAAGCACTCCCAGTTGCGGGCCGCCTTCCCTGAGCCGCCATAGACGACCAGATCCTGGGGGCGCTCCGCGACCTCGGGATCGAGGTTGTTCATCAGCATCCGCAACGCGGCTTCCTGCTGCCAGCCGCGGCAGGAGATCTCCGTGCCGCGAGGAGAGCGCACAGTACGGGGATGGGCGGGCGGGGCGGAAATAGCGGTGGTGATCGGGGCCATGGTGGGTATTCTACTCGCGAGCGACGCCGGATTACATTTCAGCCATCCTGAACATACTCTGTTCACCCCCCTCTACAAACCCCCGTCGTTCTAGGGGTTGCAAGATTGGCGGCCGTTTTTCCGTCTTATATGTCTATGAGACCGAGAAAACGACCGAGCAAGGTCGTGCCCGCCGGGCACGATCCCGGGTACAAGAGACTCTTCTCCCATCCTCAGGCGGTTGAGGACCTGCTGCGCGGCTTCTTGCGGGAAGACTGGGCAGTCCGGCTCGACCTTTCGACCCTGGAACGCGTCAGCAGCAGCTTCGTCAGCGCCGACCATCGAGAACGCCGGAGCGACCTCATCTGGCGGGTGCGTTGGCGCGGCGAGTCCGGGGGCGACGTGTACCTCTATGTGCTTCTGGAGCTCCAATCTACCTCGTACCCCTTCATGGCGGTCCGGGTGCTGACCTACGTTGGCCTCCTCCTGGAGGAGATCATCCGTAAAGAGAGGCTGGGGCCAGGAGACCGTCTTCCTGCCGTGCTGGCACTGGTGCTCCACAACGGCAAGCGGCGCTGGCTGGCCCCTCTCGACCTTGCGAGCCTGTTCGAGGAGGTGCCCGCCAGCCTGAGGCGCTACCTGCCTCGCCTCCGCTATCTGCTGCTGGATGAGAACCGCCTGGACCTGGATCGTCCCGAGCTTACCGGCAACCGGGTGGCCTCTCTGTTCCGGATTGAGACCTGTGAAGAGGTCGAGCAAATCCCCCGCCTGACCCGAGATCTCGCGGCCCTTATCTCCCCTGATGAGCCCGACCTCCGCCAGACCATCGGCGAATGGCTCGCTCATGTGCTCCGGCGAATCGCTCCCGGAGTTACAATCCCAGATGTCATCGACTTGGAGGACACCTCGATGCTGGAAGAGAACCTGATTGCGTGGAGCGAGAGAAAGCGGAAGGAAGGGCAAAAGGAGGGCCGTACCGAGGGCCAGCGTGACCTTCTCTTGCGTCAAATGGAACGGCGCTTTGGCCCAGTTCCAGAGGCGGTCCGTCGAAGGGTCGGAGAGATCCGGTCTGCTCGGCGGCTGGAGCGGCTGGCAGACAAGATCCTGACCGCTCGCTCCCTTCGCGAGATGGGCCTCTGAGATCCGGCTAACCGTGCGCCTCCTCTCTGCCGCCGGTGTAGCCGCTTTCCTGTCCTTCCTCCTCCCTGGCCCCCTCCCCGCCGCCACCCTCGGCGAGGAGACCGAGGCCTTCCTGAACGTCATCGCTGTGGCCGGTCGGGAGGCTCCGGCGGCGGAGTTCATCGTAGGCCGCCTGGCAGGCCTACCCGTGCAGCGGGACGCCCTCGGCGATGTGCTTCTCACCGTGGGATCGGGCGAGCCTCGGCGGCTGGTAGCCTGCGCCCTCGGCGAGCCGGGGTTCATCGTCAGCGGCATCCGGGACGACGGTTACCTTCGCGTGGTTCCAGCCGGCGCGGGCCTCACCGGGACCTTGTGGGCGCAAAGCTTTCAGGGACAGACGGTGATGATCGGCGGCGCGCGGGGGTGGACGCCCGGAGCCGTAGCGCTCCCCTCGGTTCATCTTCAGCAGGGATCTGCGTTCCCGCCGGACCACCCTTTCCAGGTGGAAGACCTGTATATCGACATCGGAGCCGAGAACGCCGGGGAGGTTGCCGGCATAGGGGTCCGCTTGATGGACCCGGTGGCGTTGATCCGCCGGCCGATGCGTCTGGCCGGCGGTCTCCTGGCCGCGCCGGCCGCCGCCCAGAAGGGGGCGTGCTCGGCCTTGGCGGACGCGGCGCGCCGGTACCGGCCGGGGCCCGGTTCGGGTACGGTCGTCTTCGCCTGGACGGCGCACGATCTCCTGAACCGCGCCGGATTGATCCACGTGATTCGCGAGCAGGGTCCGTTCCGGGAGATGACCCTCCTCGACTCCGGCTTCGGCTGGGAGGACAGCCAGGAGACCGGCTCCCTCGCTCCGAAGCCGCTGCCGGCTCCAGGAACCGGCCCCATCCGGTCCGGTGATCTTCCAACAGCGCTCGCCGGCCTGGCCATGGCACCTCACCACGCGGCCCGTGGCGGCATGGCCGGCTCTCCGGATCTGAAAGGAGTTCAGGTCGGCTTTCTCGGGCTCCCGGCCCGCTATCCCGGAACTCCCGTCGAGACGATCGCCATGCGAGATGTGGAAGCGCTCTCCACCGCGTTGCTTTCCACCTTGGGAGGAGCGGCCGCGGCGCCGGTCTCGGAACCGGCCCTCCCCTCGCCGCCAACGATCGTGGAAACCGGCGAGGGGCACGAGGGGCCGGCCGCGTTGCTCCGTGAGCTCGTCGCCCGCTACGGGGTGAGTGGCGCCGAGGGGCCGGTTCGCGAGGAGATCCTCCGTCGCCTGCCGGCATCGGTGAAGCCCAAAATCGATGCCCAGGGAGATATCACCGTCACCCTGGGTCAAGGCAGCAAGGCCGGCAAGCCCATCCTTTTCGTCGCCCATCAGGACGAGGTCGGCTACCGGGTCGAGGAGGTGCTGGCGGACGGCCGCCTCCGCCTGCAGAAGCGAGGAGGCCTCATGGGCTCCGTCTGGGAGGCGCAGGCGGGCCTGGTCCACGGCGACCGAGGTCCAGCTCCCGCCGTGTTCGAGCCGCGCGAGGACTGGCGCACCGCCGAGCACTTCGCACCGCCGGGCTCCCTGACCGCCTATCTCGGCGTCGCCTCCGCCAGGGAGGCCGAAGCTCTCGGCGTGCACGCCGGCAGCACCGTCACCATGCCAAAGCGGATGTTCCGACTCGGCCGCCATCGCGTGCTGGCCCGCGGCTTCGACGATCGTGTGGGCTCGACCGCCCTTCTCCTCGCGCTGGGGCGGATCGACCCGGCGAAGCTGAAGCGGCCGGTGATCTTCGCCTGGTCTGTCGGGGAAGAAGTGGGGCTCGACGGTGCCAAGATCCTGGCGGAGAGATTCAAGGACTTGGCGGAGGTCCACGCCGTGGACACTTTCGTGTCCTCGGATTCACCCATCGAGTCCAAGCGCTTCGCCGACGCACGGCTCGGCGCCGGAGCCGTGCTGCGTGCCATGGACAATGGCTACCTCGCGCCTCGCGAGCTGATCGACCGCTTCCTCAGCCTCGCCGCCCGCCACCAGATCCCCGTGCAGGTGGGCTTCACCGGCGGCGCCACCGACGGCATGGCCTTCCTCGCGAACGGCCCCGCCATGCTCCCCTTCTCCTGGCCGGGACGCTATTCCCACTCCCCCGTCGAGGTGGCGGATCTGCGAGACCTCGAAGCGCTGGTGGACCTGATCGTGGCTGCGGCGACGGAGTGGGCGTCACACCTTCAGCCCATACCGCTCCATCTTGATCGCCAGGCCGTTTCGCGACAGGCCCAGGAGGCGGGCGGCCTGGGACTTGTTGCCGTTGGTGCGGCGCAGGGCCTCGCGGATGGCGCTCTGCTCGGTGCCGCTGACGAGGTGCTCCAGCTCCAGATCCGAGGCGGCGTCCACCCGGGTGGTGGCCATCAGAGTACCGTTGCGCACCCGGTCCGGCAGCAGGTTCACGTCCACCGGCCCCTTGGCGGGCGCCATGTAGACGAGCTGGCGGGCGATGTTCTCGAGCTCCGCCAGGTTCCCCGGGAAGTCGTAGCTCAACAGGGCGGACATCGCCTTGACGGTGATGCCCTGCATCCGCTTGCCGGTCTCGTGGCAGAACCGGTTGATGTAGGTCTGGATGAGGATCGGCAGATCCTCGCGGCGGTCGCGCAGCGGCGGCACGTCGATGATGAACTGGGAGAGACGGTAGGCGAGGTCCACCCGGAACAGGTCGCGGGCCACCACCGAGTCGAGGAGCCCGCGGCTCCCCACCACCAGACGGACGTCGACCTCGTGGGCCTCGTTGCTCCCCGAGGGCTCGACCGCCCCCGAGCGCAGGAAGCGGACGAGCCGGGCCTGCACCTCCATGGGGAGCTGCTCGACCTCGTCGAGGAACAGAGTGCCGCCATGCGCCAGCAGCAGCTTGCCCTCCCGACGCACGGGGCCGCCCTTGCCCGGCACCTCGGCGCCGAAGAGGTCCGCCTCGATCTGCAACGGCCGAGCGCCGCCGCAGCTCGCGATGACGAACGGGCCGTGCCGCCGCAGACCCGAGAGATGCAGCGACCGGGCGAGAAGATCCTTGCCCACGCCCGGCTCGCCGGAGAGGAGCACGTGGACAGGCGGGTCGATCGCGGCCCGGAGCTGCTCCACGACCTGCTTCATGGCGAGCGAGCTGCCCACCACGAGATTGGGGTCGAGCGTAAGGTCCTGCTGCCCAGGGTGCCCCGGCAGGATGGGTTCGTACCACCCGACGTGGTGCACCAGTCCCAGCACCAGGAGGTGGCCCAGGGCGTTCAAGCCCGCCATCGGCGACCACTCCGGCTCCTGCGGCCGGAAACGGGGGAAGGCGACCATCATCGCGTACCGCCGGTCCATGGCGCCGAAGGTGAGATGGCAGATCCAGGCCGGCGTGCCGGCAAGATCGCCGTCGAAGCAGCGGCTCGCCGCCGGTGTCGTCTCGGCGGAGCGATGGCGAAGGATCTGCTCGAGGAGCGCCTCGCCGCTCGCCAGCCACGCCTGGTCGGTCGACACCACCAGCTTGACGCCGGCGTTCTCCTGGTCGCCAAGCAGCAAGAAAAGGGCGCCGCCTCCGAAATCGCTCAGCACCTTCTCGACCAGGGCCTCCGAGGTGGTGCGGCTCTCCGCGTCGGCCAGCACCCACTCGCAGATCCGGTTGAGGTGCTCGATCATCCGCTTCGGAGTAATGCTCGGCGGCCCGATCGCCGCCACGGGATCGGAGGGCGGCGGCTTCTCGGGCCCCGGGACCACGTCCTCCACCAGCAGGGTCACCACGCCCAGCCGGATCTCGTCCAACACCTCCAGCGACGCATCCTTCACCTTGCGGCCGCTCACCAGCAGGCCACGGCGGCTGCCCAGATCCTCGATCCGCAACTGGACGCCGTCGTACAGCAGCCGCGCGTGCCGCTGCGCCACCCCGGTATAGGGCAGGCAGATGTCGCACTCGGGCAGGCTCCCGACGATGAGCTCACTGCGGTTGACGGGGAAGCGCCGGACACCATCGGGCGCGTATGCGACGAGTCTCAGCATGAGGAAGCCAGTCTATCCCACGCGGAGCCCCTACCCCGGCCCCGGCCGGGTGGTGCTATCCTCCCGCCCCGTGAACGATCTCTTTCTTCGTACCTGTCGTGGCGAGGCCACGGAGCGCCGGCCGGTGTGGATCATGCGCCAGGCCGGGCGCTATCTCCCCGAATACCGGTCGATCCGCCAGAAGGTGGACTTCCTCACCCTGTGCAAGACGCCCGAGCTGGCCGCCGAGGTGACGATTCAGCCCGTCGACATCCTCGGCGTCGACGCCGCCATCCTCTTCGCCGACATCCTGCTGCCGCTCGAAGCCATGGGCGCCGAGCTGCAGTTCGTCAAGGGGGACGGCCCCAGCTTCCCCGACCCGGTGCGCACCCGCGAGGACATCGCCCGCCTGCGCAATCCCCAGGTTGACGAGACGCTCGGCTATGTCTTCGACGCCATGCGCCTGGTGCGCCGCGAGCTCGACGGGCGGGTGCCCCTGCTCGGCTTCGGCGGCACGCCGTGGACTCTCGCCGCCTATCTCGTCGAGGGCGGGGGCTCCAAGCACTTCGAGCACCTCCTGGCCTGGAGCTATGGCGACCCCGAGGGGCTCGCCGTGCTCCTCGACCGCATCGCCGAGACCTCGATCGCCTACCTCGAGGGCCAGATCGCCGCCGGAGCCCAGGCGCTACAGCTCTTCGACACCTGGGGCGGCCTGCTGGACCTGGAGCGCTGGCGCGCCGTCGCCCTGCCGCCGCTGCGCAAGGTGGTGGACGCCTTGAAGGGCCGGGTCCCCCTGATCTACTACATCAACGGCGGCGCCCACCTGCTGCCGGGGCTCGCCGAGCTGCCGGTGGACGTCCTCTCGGTCGACTGGCGGCTGCCCCTGTCACAGGTGCGGCAGGCGATCGGCCCCAACGGTCCCAAGGTGCTGCAGGGCAATCTCGACCCGGCGGCCCTGCTCGCCCCCATCCCGGAGATCGAGCGCCGCACCGCGAACCTTCTCCAGGAAGGCAGCGGCGGCCCCCACGTGGTCAACCTGGGCCACGGCATCCTGCCGATGATCCCGGTCGACCACGCGAGGGCGTTCGTGGAGGCCGTGAAGAAGAGTTAGTGGTGCTTTGGCGCCGCGGGCGTCTTCTTCGCCGGCGCTTTCTTGGAGCCTTCGAGGCTCTTGTAGAGCGTCTCGATCCACCCCTCGGTTTTGATGAAGGAGCTCCAGCTCTTCCACTCGTCGGGCAGCCCGGCGGCCTGGAGCTGCTTCAGGGTCTTGCCCGCCGCCTTTCCCTTGCGCACGACGGCCAGGGTCTCCACCAGCATGCGGTGGAACTTCTTCAGGCCCGCGACGTCCGACAGCGGACCGTGGCCGGGGATGATCTTGGCGTCGGCCGGCGCCTGGGCCAGCACCTTGGCCACGGCGTCGATCAAGCCCTGCACGCTGCCGCCGCTGTCCGTGTCGACGAACGGGAAGAGGCCGTTGAAGAAGTCGTCTCCCATGTGGACGACGTTGGACTTGGTGAAGAAGATGATGCTGTCGCCGTCCGTATGGCTGTGGGGGACGTGGACCGACTTGATCTCCTCGCCGTTGAAGTGCACGGAGACCGCGTCGGCGTAGGTCACCACAGGCAGGCCCGCCGCCGCCATCGGCTCCGTCTTGTTGCCCATGACCGTGGAGCCGGACTCCAGCCGCTTGCGCACGTTCTCGTGGGCGATGATGGTGGAGTCGGTGCCGAAGACCGGGTTGCTACCCGTGTGGTCGCCATGGAAGTGGGTGTTGAGCACGAACCTCAGCTTGCCCGGGTTGATTCCCTTGAGGGCTTCCCGGATCTTGTCGGCCAGCGGCGCGAACTGGTCGTCCACGATCAGCACGCCGTCGGGACCGGCCGAGACGCCGATGTTCCCCCCGGCCCCTTGCAGCATGTAGACGTTACCGGAGACGGGGATGACCTTCATCTCCACCTTCGAGAAATCCCGGTCCTGGGCCATCGCGGGCGTCGTCATCGCGTACATCGCAAACGTGGCAGCCAGGGCGAGGAACCCGCTGCTTTGCGCTCTCGTCATCGCATCCTCCTGAAGGAAAGAATGAGCTACGACGTGGACTCTAGCACTTCCCTGGTGTAGCGATGGCGACGCGATCCGACATGAACGGACCGTTTCCATGGTTGGCGAAAGATTTCTGCAATTCCCCGCCGACTGAGAACACCTTCCCGTAGAGCGGCACGGTGGCGACGGACGCGACGCTGCTTCCATGGATCGTCGCGCCGTGCCGAAGAGAAGGACTTTCTAAGGAAGGAGGGTTCCTCATGACCTGCGTCACGTCGTTCCGTCCATCGGCTGCGCGGTCCCCAGGCGCTGCCGTCCCGGGGCACTGGCTAGCCTCCCTACTCATCCTCTTCGTCCTTGGCGGCAGCAGGGTCCACGCAACCCCGACACCTCCTGCCCCACCGCTGGACAGCGCGGAGCCGCAGCCGGTATGCCGGTCGCCCAAACCGAGCGAAGTGCAGTGCGACGTGAAGAACAAGCACGGTTTCGCTCTCGACATCCAGCCGACACGTCCCGGGGTGTCGTTCCAGCTCCAGGTCTACGAAGCGAAAATCAAATTCCCGGTTCGCCAGGTTTGGATCAGGGAAGAGTCACTGCGCCAGGTGACCTATCGCTTCAACGACCCGGTCGCCTGGCTTGGCCGCCTGGTGAACACCTATTTCGAGGCATGGATCTTCAACTGCCGCGACCACAACGGCTGGCAAGCACCCTGCCGTGAGTTGCTCAAGATCACAACGGTACAGATTCCTTGAGGAGGCCGCCATGCGCAAGATCCTTGTAATCCTGGTCCTCGCCGCCGCCTCGGTACAGCGGGCCGCGGCGACCGAAAGCGAGCTGTTGAATCGAATCGCCCGCGAGCTCGCGGAAGCCGGCGGCCGCGGCACGGCGTGGGAGCTGACCTCCGGCAACGAGCTGCCGCCGGGATGGCTTCTCCCTACCACGGATCGCATCCCTGGCGAGCTGCTCGCCCAGAGCATTCGGGAGATGATCAGCCGTGCCCAGAAGACGGTCGACATGACGCTGATGGCTCCCGCTCCCGCGCCCAACAATACCGACGCTTTCTCGGTGGCGATCCGATCGGCGCTCGCGGACGTCGCCAAGAGCGGGCACGCGGTGGCGGTCCGCATTCTCATTGGCAACCCGAACTTCGCCGCGCCCGAGGACGTCGACGCCTTGCTCAAGTTCCTGGAGCCCGCGATCCGCGGTTCCTCGGTCAGCGTCATGATCGCCGCGATGACCACCTGCATGCCGCCGGTCTGCGGCACCGAAGCCGGCGTCGTGGCCTCGTTCAATCACGCGAAGATCGTGGCAGTGGACGGCAAGGAGGCCATCGTCGGCGGGCACAACCTGTGGAGCGGAGACTACGCCATGAACAGCCCGATCTACGATCTCTCGATGCGCGTCCGCGGACCGGCAGCCCAGGCCGCCGCCAATTTCGCCTCGCGAATGTGGTCGTTTGCCTGCGCCTACAACCGGCGCGCCAAGCTGTGGCTGACCTACTCGTCGGCGGTCATGGGAGGCGGGCCGGCGGGCATGACACCGGTCCAGGACCTGTGCTCGTCGTACTCGCCCTCGCCTGTCCTGCCGGGCCCCGGGAGCGTGCCGATCCTCGCCGTCGGGCGTTACGGCACCGGCATACCCGGCACCGGTAGGGCCAACTGGCAGTGGAGTGACGTGGCGATGCAGCGTGTGCTCGAGTCGGCGACCTCCACCATCCGGATCTCCCAGCAAGACCTGATGAATACCGCCAAGGCGGTGAGCCAGCCGGTCCTGGACGCGATCGCGCGCCTGGTGGCGCGCGACGCACCCGGCGACGCGTACGTGATCGTGACCAATCGGTTTGCGCTGTCTCCTTCCTTGGTCCCCTACTCGTGGGGGGTGAGCCCCGAGAATCTGGCACTCGAGATCAAGAAGCGGGTGGCGCTCAAGATGGGGCTGCCCGAAAACGACCCGAAGGTGAGAACCCGCGTCTGCTCACACCTGCACCTGGGCGCCCTCGCGCGGCGGGATTCCGGCACCCCGACCCACAACTGGACAATGCTCCGGCTGATGGCCAATCACTCCAAGATGTACATGGTGGACGATCATGTCTTCTACATCGGCTCGCACAACATGTACCCGATCACGCTGACCAGCGTCGATCCGAAGAAATGGTGGGAGCTGACGCAGGGCTCCCTGCAGGAATTCGGCTACGTGGTGGACGACTCGCGCGCCAGTGCCGAGTTGCTGAAGACCTACTGGGAGCCGATCTGGGAACCGGTGAGCCGGCTTGCCGTAACCGGAGGCCCCGGATCCTGTAGGTTGCCATGAGCGGTTCGAGAATAATGACCCTGGCAGTTCGGGCTGGTCCTTGACTGATATGACGCCTGCGTCATATCATGGAGTCTCATGGGGAAGCGCGAGAAGATTTTGGCATGGGCCGATGGCGCGGAGCCGATCAGCACTCCCCCGATGCCAGCCCAAGCCAGGATCGACGCCGGGTACCTCCTTCGGCTCGTCCAAAAGGGGCAGAACCTCGGCCCACCGATTGCCGCCGCGATGACAGACATCGGGCCGAGCTGCCATGAGCTTCGGCTGAGCGCGGACAACGGCGAGTGGAGGGTCTTCTATCACGTAGCGGCGGACGTGGTTCTGGTGCTCGGGGTTTTTCACAAGAAGACGCAGAAAACGCCGCCGCGATGGATCGAGATCTCTAGGAAGCGCCTGCGCCTGTTCAATGAGTCATGGTGAGACTTATAGGAGCAACATCGATGAACGCTGACAGGAAGAAGAGGCTTGAGGCTGCCGGGTTCAAGTTTGGCACGGTCGGCGAGCTGTTCAATCTCTCCGAAGCGGAGGAGTTCTTGGTCGAGGTGAAAGTTGCGCTGGCGGAAGCCATCCGCGAGCTTCGGGAGGTGCGCTCGCTCAGTCAAGCCGATCTTGCGCTTCTGATCGGGTCGGGCCAGGCGCGTGTTTCGAAACTGGAGAGAGCCCTAGAATCCACCTCGCTGGACACACTGTTTCGTTGTATGCTTGCGCTCGGGGCTTCCCGGCAGGATCTCGCGAAGACCATTGGGCGCTCGCCTCGGCCGAAGAAGGCCGTTGATGAAAAAGGACCGCGTCGGCAGCCTCATTCATCCGAAAAATCGAGCCGCCATCCGGAGCGCCGAGTGGATCGGGGAAAGTTGCTCGGTGTCCGAGAGTGACGAGAAAGCCGGTACTCTGGCGGCGCGCCTCCGGAGCCGCCGCGCGCCTTGCCGGAATTCCCAAGCCTCTCTTCCTGACCAAGCTAAGCGATTACGGCGTCCCGAACTTCCGGATGACCGAGGAGGAGCTGCGACGAGACTTGGAGAATGCGTGAGGTCATCAGCAATACCTCACCCCTACAGTATCTCCATCGACTATGAAGTCCGGCGTCATGCCGCGTTCACGGTCACTGTGTAGCGGAGTCCGACGCGGCGCAGGGCATCCTGAAGCGCGAGGCGCACAAACTGCGATTCCGCATAGCCCAGGCGTGCCGCCCAGCTCGCCGCACGCTCGGGGCTGACGACCTTCCGGCCGTTCTCGATGTGCGACAGATGCTGCTTAGAGATTCCGAGCATTTCGGCAAGCTCAGCCTGCGTCAGGGCCTCTCCCTCCCGGATGGACCGGAGGAGCTTGGCGAGCGTGAGCGGGCCGCCACTCAGGTTCTCGAGGAAGGCCATTGCGTCGGAGCGGCCGCGCTGACGACGCGGGTGCTCTTTTTCAGTAGACATGGGGTGTCACCTCTTCAACCGACACAAGTTGGGCTCCGCCGTCGGCGCGAATCTCATAAATCGCGCGCCACTGCCGGCTGAGTCGTATGGAACGTTGACCACGTCGCGGCCCCTTCAAGGGCTCATCGTGGAAGCCCGGCACGCGTCGCGTCGCCTCCAGCCCGTCCTCCTCCACGGCCTCGATCCACGCCATGAGTTTGCTCACAATGTGATCGGGAACACGCCGAAGCTGCCGACGGGACCGCTCCGCGAGGACGACACGAGTGATCACGACCGAAGAGTATACCCACGAGGGCTACTCGGCAACTACCACCCGACGATTACTCCGGCCGATCAGCAAGGCACTTGGACGCGTCGCGGCTCGGCGGAACGGTCCCTCTCAGCTCACGACGACCCGGGGGGCCGGAGTGTTCCGCAGACAGTGACGGCGCTCTACTGGGCGTCTACCCGCCCCCCGCGATGCGCAGGAGGACGTCGCGAAGGCGGTGAGTCGGGTCGCAGTGTCGGCTCCGGTGAACGGAATCGTCGAAATCGCGGGGCCACAACAGCTCCGCTTTGACGAATTCATCCGACTGGGTCTCGACGCACGCCACGATCCCCGTGAAGTGATCGCCGACCCGCACGCTCGCTACTTCGGCACGGAGCTGGGCGAAGAGGCCTCTTTGGGACAACCCCTTGTCACCCGGCCAGACCGCGGGCTGTCACCTGACGGTCCGCGGTCATCTCCGGCGCATGCCCATGCCGCTGCCAGACTGCACGCAACTCCATTATTGCCCCAGGGTTATCTCATTGCATCAGGGTTGCGTAAGCACTGGCTTGGCGGTTGCTCTGAGACAAGCCCCGAACCTCGAACCGCCGTGATGCACGGCGGTCGTTTTTCGGGCTCACGGGCCCCAAGGAGCAACCATGAAGCAAAGAATTTGGATGGTTTCGGCCTTCGCCGCAACGGCTTGGTTGACGATCACCGTCCCAGTGAGCGCACAGACCTGCCAAGCGGTCCCGATCGACTGCCTCCAGCCTACGGCCTTGGCGCACATCGACGGTGCCCGCTTCACCTGGGGCTCGACCGGCGGCGACAATTCCGACGCCTGGGTGGCTCGTTTCGACGGCGATGCCACCGAACCGACCTGGCAGATCCCGCTCGCCGGCTCGGGCATCGATTCGGTCGACACCGTCACCCTGAACCGCGGCGGCGAAGAGCTGCTCGTCGCCGGCGCGACCACCTCGGCCACGCTCGAGGGGCTCTCCGGCCGCAACGCCGGCGGCCGCGACGGCTTCGTCGCCCGCCTCGACACCAAAACCGGTCGCTTGCTGTCCGGAAGGCTCGTTGGCGGAAAGGGCGACGAGGAGCTGTCGGGTGTCGTCAGCGACGGCGAGGGCAACATCGTCGTCTCCGGGATCGGTACACCCTCCAGCTTCGGTGAGCCGCCGGCCCTGCTCACCGTCGTCGAGTCGGCCGCGGTTGCAGACGATCGGGGCTCGCCTGTCTTCCTCGCGATCTTCGACCGCAGCTTGACCCGAGAAACAGCGATCTCCTCCCTCGGCGACCTCCACGTCAAGCGCCCGCGGCTCTGGACCAACTGTGACGGCGAGCTCGTCGTCGGGGTTGCGATCCTGGGCCCCAGCAACTGCGCCGGCGCTCCGATCGGCGGCTGGCCGGACAAGGTCTACGAGCGAAGCCAGATGAACAGAAACTTCCTGCCCGACCAGACCTGGGGCAATTCCCTGACCACTCCCAGCAACGGCGTGACGGGTGGATGGGGATATCACGCGCTGCGCTGGAAGTACTTCCGCGAGCAGCAGGTCAACAATCCTCTGGTTCAGCTCACTTTTTCGGGATACATCCCACAGTTTGGCGACAACCATCTCTGGTCGCCTTACCAGCGCCCGGGCTGCTACGATGTTCCGTACCTGAACACTCTCGAGACAAACGTCTTCAGCAGTGCCGGAAGTGGCGTCTACGATCCCGCGGGAGGATGGTCCTGCGGTCTCCAATACAACATGGCGGAGCTCGCTCTTTACACCGCCCACCTCATGACTCTCTGGCATACCCCGGTCTACGCCCATTTCAACGCCTTCGACCCGGTGAGCAGCATCAACTGGCCTTATGCGGCCGGGATCGATCGTGTGACCTTCGTGCCGCTCTGTACCTCTCCTAACCCCGTCTACAACGGCGAGGGGGTCGAGAATCTGTGCCTGTTCACTCAGCCGACTCCGCCGGATCCCCAGTATCCACAGGGCCGATATCAATGCCAGCTCAGCACTGGAATCCCGGGAATCCTTGGTTCTGGGTTCAACCTGGCCGTCAAGACTTTCGAGGGCTCTTCCTGGGGGCCTTATGTGGGAGCTCCTACCCCCACTCAGTCCTTTTTCACTCCGGGACGGCTGTGGGAAAGCGATTTCCCCTCCTGGTACGACTCTGGTGAATTCGTGTACGACCCGCCGGAGGGGAGTGAGGAGGAGCTGGCGATCCTCCAGGATAGGGTCCGGCAGAGCGCGGGCCTGGTGATGCGTCCGGGAACCGTCCAGGTGAGGAAATTGGATAAAGGCGCCTCCTCCTGCACGCAGACCGTCGAGGCTTACCTCTCGGCAACCGAGTAATCGTCGCCCGTCGCGGGCAAGGGCGGGAGAGCTCCGAGACTCCCGCCCCGACTTTCAAATCCCCGGCCGCCTACCCGCCCCCCGCGATGCGCAGGATCTGCCCGGCGAGGCTGCCCAGCAGGTGCCCGATCTCGGGAAACTGGGTGGCGATGAGGCCGAGGATGGGAAGGCCTACGAAGGTGAAGGTCTTGGTGATGAAGGTGCGGTCGAAGGTGACCTTGCCGGGCGTGGTGTTGCCGATGCGGCTCAGCGTCGCGTTGCGGTCCATCTGTACGAAGACCAGCAGCGTCAGGCCCACGGCCGTGGCCAGGGCGATCCCGATCGCCAGGGAGACGAAATGCCGGGGCTGGAAGGCGTAGGCCGTGACCCCCACCAGGGCCAGCACGCTGCTCGCCAGGGCACCGATGAGGCAGGTGCGCATGTGGGCGAAGACGTACCGCAGCCAGGCCGCCACCCGCAGGGCTACGAGCTGCCGCACCTCCGGGTCTCCGACGCGGCCTCCCAGGCCGAGGCAGACCCCGGCGAAGACCTCCTCCAACCGGTTACGGGCCGCGATCTCTCGCGGCGAGCCGGCGTCCGTCTCGTAATGGAAGACCTCCTTCATCAGGTCCTCCAGCGACGCGGTGCCCTGCGGCAGCTCGACCTTGCCCGCCGCGGCCAGGGCTTTGAGCCGGCGCACCGACAGGGTGAGGGTCTTGAAGGGAGGGATCTGCCAGCCGAACGATTGGATGGGCCGCCAGTCGAGGTCCTTGGCCACGGCCTCGAAGGCCTCCGCCACCCGCGGCGAGGCGTTGTCGAGCCGTTGCAGGATGCGCAGCGTCCAGACCCAGAGCCGGAAGAAACGGAAGTAGGAGAGCGCGGCGAGGGCCAGGGTCAGCACCAGGAAGAGGAGGAACAGCCGGCCGTACCCCTTCGTCTCCGCCACCGGCTGCACGGTGAACCACAGCAGGGACAGCGGCGGCAGGAAGGCCACCGCCGGCAGCAGCCACAGCCGGCGGTCGCGGGGGCAGGTGTACCCCAGCAAGGCGTGGATCGCCTCCAGCGCCGGACCCGCCCCGAAGACCGCCGGATCGCCCAGCGACTCCACCGGGCAGTCGGTGGCCTGCCGCGCCATCAGCCGCCGCCGCTTGAGCTCCCAAAGAATCCAGAGGTAGAGGGCCAGGCCCAGCATGGCGAGCGAAACCAGCGGCGACAGCCCCGAGGAGAAAGCCCGCGCCCGCAGATGGAAGAGCTCCACCTGGTCGCCCGGCATGCAGAGCCAGCGCAGGACGGCGCCGATCGCCACCAGCGCCGCGCCGCCGCCGAGGGTCCAGGCGGTGGCCAGCGCCCGCGTCACCCGCGCGTGAGCCGCCCGCGCCGCCACACCCACCAGCAGCGCGTAGACCAGCGCGAGAGCCCCGAGATAGGCGAGCTGCACCCCTTGCCAGCTCACGGCCCGGCCTTCGAGCGAGTGGCCGCGCGCCCACCAGGGCACGCTGCCCACCGCCAGCAGCAGACCGGCGGCGAGGGCCAGGAGCACGGAGCCGGCCAGCAGCAGCAGGCGGGTCCTGCCTTCGCGCTCCACGCGGTCGCCCTCGATACGCTCCAGCAACGCCGCCCGCCGCAGCCGCCAGGCGAGAGCCACCAGCAGCACGGCCACCAGCAGGACCTGAAGGTCGTCCTTGCCGGCGAAGCCGTTGCCCTCGCCCCGGTGGCTCGCCATCGGGCCGGCGTCCGGCGGCCGGTCGCCGCACAGCCGCACCGGATCGTCCGGCAGCGAGGCCCGCAGGCGCGCCACGGGCCACAGCGAGCCGTTGCCCACGGCCATGATCCAGGCCCGCGGGCGTACGGCCTGGGCGCCCAGCAGGTAGCGCACGGCCTCGTAGGTCCCCTGCTGGAGCTCGCTGCCGAACTGCCGGCGCATGCTGCCGGCCACGGGCGAGAGCGAAACCGCCTGCCAGGGCGAGCCTTCGCCGAGCAGCGGCGCGCTGGAGAAGATCAGCAGGCCGTCCAGGGTCTGGGCGTACTTGGGGTGGGCGTAGAGGAGGCCGTTGTCGAAGGTGAAAAGGATGGCGTCGGGCACCCGCGAGCGCACCTGCTCGGCGAGGAACAGCTTGTCCTTGACGTCCGTCGCCAGGATGCCGACGTAGCGGATGCCTTCGCGGGAGAGGCCCTGCAGCAGGTTCTCCAGCACCAACTGGTTGGTGGGGACGGTCAGGTCCGAGGTGAAGGTCGGAACCAGGTCGGCGGGCTGGCCGGGATCGGTGAGATCCAGCTCCACCACGGTCGAATCGCCGCGCAGGGCGGGCTGCGCGCCGGCCTCGGCCTTGGCCTGCGCCGCCTTCTCCTTCTCAGTCACCGTCCGCAGCTCGGAGATGTGGCTGGGGAAAGGCACCATGACCAGCGGCGCGTGCTTCCGCGAGGTCTTCTTCGCCTGCTCGCTCTCTTCCGCCTCCAGCACGCTGCGGCCGTAGGTCGTGTCGGCTTCGACGAGCAGGGCGATCCGGCTCTCGTCCCAGCCCATGTGCTCGTGCAGGAAGCCCAGCGTCAGCCCGTGGAGCGTCTCGTCGGGCAGCACGGTGCGGCAGAGGGGCACGCCCAGGCTCGCCAGCGGCTCCTCGACGTCCTTGCCCCCGGCCGTGGCGCTCCCGGTGGCGGCGACGAAGGTGAGCGACGGCCGCCGCTGGTGCTCGCCTTCCCATTCCTTCCAGGAGCGAAGCGACAGGCGCAGCGACTCGACCGAGCCCGAGAACGACGGGCCGAGCAGCGCCACCGTCGGATCGCTGGCGGCGCCCTGCAGATCGGCGGCGAGGTCCAGGGCCTCGCGGAAGGCGGCCTTCTGGATGCCGGACCTTGGAGCCTCCCCCACCAGGAAGACGAGCGCCAGGCTGTGGCTGCCGTCCGCGTCGGCGCGGCGGAACAGCAGCAGGCCCGGCGCCACCTGGGCCGCGCCCCCAAGGCGATTGGCGCCGTCGCTCGACCAGGACAGCCAGACGCGGTCCGCCAGGTACTCGGCCTGGGCGAAGCCGCGCTGGATGGCCTCCAGGGCCTGGTCCAGCCGCGGGTCCGGCGGCGCCGGCACCAGGGCCACCAGGAAGCGCAGGTCGTAGCCCTGCTGCCGCGCCGCCTCCACCACGTCGGCCGCCAGCTTCCCCCGCTCCCCCTTCTCCCGCGGCGGCCGGCCCAGGAAGTCGCCCAGCAGCCGCACCGGCTCGCACCACGGCGGGGGCGGCGCCCCCACGGTCCCCTTACAGGAGAACGCCTCGCCCGCCGGCGGCGCCGAGTTGGAGGTCGCCGCCTGAGCCGGGGCGGCCGCGGGCGTAGCGGCGGGAGCCCGGCTCGCGGACTTTTCCGGCGCGCTCGCGGGCGCCATCGCCACGCGGCCGGCAGGCACGCCGACCATCAGGCCCAGCAACAGCACGAGCCAAGGGGAGATGTTCCGCATCAGATCCGTTGGGCGACGAGTCTGGTGAGGATGTTACCAGATGCTAAGAGGGGATCTCACTCATACCGCAGCGCTTCGATGGGGTCCAGCGCCGCCGCCCGGGAGGCCGGGTAGATCCCCGAGGCCAACCCCACCGCCATGGCGACGCCGGTCGACAGCAGGATGGACGAGCCGGTGACGATGGTCTCCCAGCCGGCCAGCGCCGCCACACCGCGCGCCAGGACCAGGCCGGCGACGATGCCCGTGAGGCCGCCGATGAGGCTGATGGCGAACGACTCGACGATGAACTGGAAGCGGATGTCGCGGCTCCTGGCCCCCACCGCCCGGCGGACGCCGATCTCCCGCGTCCTCTCCAGCACCGTCGCCAGCATGATGTTCATGATGCCGATGCCGCCCACCAGCAGCGAGATGCCGGCGATGGCGCCCATCACCATGTTGAACAATCGCTGCGTGCGCCGGCTCTCCGCCAGCAGCGCCTCGGGCACCACCAGCTCGTAGTCGGCGGCGCCGGCATGCAGCCGGTCGAGCAGCTCGCGGATCGACCCCGAGGCCTCCCCGCCGCTCGCTCCCGGCTTCAGGCGGACGACGATCTCGTCGAGCGGCGAGCTCAGGGCCGGATGCTCGAACTTGCGCTCGGCCGTCGACACCGGCAGGTAGATCTCTCGCGAGGTCCCGGCGGACGCGCCCGCCTCGCCTCCGGGAGCTCCCGCGGCGCCGGACGCACCCGTGGCCCCGGGAGCGCTGGGACCACCCGGACCGCCCGCGGCTCCCCCGGCGTCGTCCGCCAGCACCCCGACCACTTCCAGCCAGACGTCGTTCACCTTCACGAGCTGCCCCACGGCCGGCCCATAGCCGAAGAGGTCGCGGCGCACCGCCGGCCCGATGACGGCCACCTGGGCGTGGGTGGCGGCGTCCATCTCGTCGAGGAACCGCCCCTCGGCCACCACCAGGTGCGCCAGCTCGCGATGGCGAGGGTCGACGCCGTAGGCCGCGGCGCCGTCGCTCTTGCCGGTCGCCGACAGCACTTTGTAGGGATCGATGCGGATGCGCGGCGCCACCAGCTCGACGCCGGGTACCGCCTCGGCGATGGCCGCCGCGTCGCGTTGCGAGACACCCAGCGACTTCTGCCGCACCTCCTGGGCCTCGTCGTCCTTGAGCGTCTTCGAGCGCACCAGCACGTTGCGCAGCCCCAACCGCTCGATCGAGGCCATGGCCTGGCGCTCGGCCCCGGCGCCGATCGACATCATGGCGATGACGGCGCCGACGCCGAAGATCATGCCGAGCATGGTGAGGGCCGAACGCAGCTTGTGCGCTGCCAGGTTGTCGAACGCCGAGTGGAAGGCTTCCTGGGGAGTCATTGCGAGATGATGATCATGCCGCCGCCCCGCCGGTGCGAGGAGACCGGCGGCGCCTTGCGAGCGGTGTCCTTCTTCTCGGGGGGAGCGCCCGCCGGCCGGGTGGGATCGCGCATCGCCAGGACGTCCCCGGTCTTGAGGCCGGAGTCCACCACCACCCGGCCGAGGGAGGACGGCCCCAGCTTCACCTCGACTGGCACGAAGCCATTGCCGCCGGTGCCGCCCCGGCTCCTGGCGTCCCGGCGGAAGACCACCGTGCGCCCCTCGCGGTCGAAAAGCGCCTGGCGCGGCACCAGGAGAGCACCCTTGCGCTCCTCCAGGAGGAGCGTCGCCCGCACCCGCTGCCCGGGCTTCATCACCCGCGGGTCGGTCCGCTCGAGGGCGAGGGTGACGGCGAAATATTGCACCGGGGAGCCCAGGATGCGCGGCTTGGCGAGCGCGTCGACGCGGGCGATCTTCGCCGGCCAGGTGACGCCGGGGTCGGATTCGATCGTCACCAGCGCCGGCCGGCCGGGGGTCAGGCCGCCGGCGTCGGCCTCCAGCACGTAGACCTCGGCCTGCATCCTGGACAGATCCGGGATCTCGGCCAGCGGCTGGCCGTTCCACACGTTGTCGCCCACCCGGGTGGACTCTCCCCGCCAGTTGCGCTTGAGGATGAGGACGCCGTCGTGGGGCGCCGTCACGGTGAGCGCCTGGAGGGCGGCGCGGGCCTGATTGATCTTGGCGTCGGCCTGGCGGATCTTGATCTGGAGCAGGGCCTCCTCGGTGCCCGAGAGCTTCTGCCGCGTCCGGCGGGTGGCCTGGGCGTGCCCCTCCCGCTCCTCGGCCAGCCCCTGGTCGATCTCCGACTCGATGATGTCGGCCCGGGAGAAGATCAACGCGTCCTTCTTCTGGAACTTCTTGGCGTCCTCCAACTCCAGGCGGGCCATCGCGGCGTCCTTCTCCAGCTTGCGCAGCTCGGAGGTGCCCTCGATCTGCTTCTTCTCCATCGCCAGCCGGTTCTCCCGCAGGTCGTCGCCGGCGTCGACCAGCCGCTTCTCGATGGCGCTGGGATCGAAGCGGATGACCACGTCGCCCTGCTTGACCCGCGAGCCGTCGGTGGCGACCCAGCCGATACGGAAAGGTCCGGGTACGCCCGTGGGCACGGAGATGGGCGTCGCCGTCACCGCCTGGAGGTTGCCCTGCGCCGGCACCTGGCGCGCGAAGTCCTCGGGCGCCACGCGCAGCACCGGCACGTCGCCCGCCGCGGCGCCGGAGCCCGGCCAGGGCAGGAACGCCGCCAGGGCCACAAGGAGGAGCACCGCGCCGGCGACGAGCGCCCAACGAGCCCTGGAGACCGGCGGCTTCGGCCTGTTCGTCGCCATGGCGCTCATCCGCCCGCTCCGGCGAGATCGCGGCGCGAGATCATGTCGCCCGGACGCAGGCGGCTCCGGATCTCCACCAGCCGGTCGTTGCGCCGGCCGAGGACGGGGTGCACCGGCTCGCTCCCCCAACCCGAACGGCGGTAGACCACCGGGCCCTCGGGACGGGTGAACACCGCCTCGGCGGGAGCCACCAGCACGTGCGCCGCCCGCTCGACCTCCACGGTGCCGAGGAACCGCATGCCGGGGCTCATGCGCTGGGGATCGGTGCGGTCGAGGTCGATGGTGAGCTTCACCACCTTGAGCGGATTGACGTCCGAGCGGCTGCTCACGGCGCCGCCGATGGTCCGCACCCGGCCGCTGAAAACGTCGTCCGGATGCGAGTCCAGCCGGAAGGTCACCCGCTGGCCGGCGGCCACGCGGCCGGCGTCGGCCTCGTCGACCTCGCCGTCGGCCTGCATCTGCCGCAGATCCGGGATCTCCACGATCGACTGGCCGCGCCAGCACGAGTCGCCGATCTTCTTCTTGCCGCCGTTGTCGGTCGCCACGTAGACCACCGTGCCGTCGCGGGGGGCGGGCACCATCATGCGGCGAATGGCGTCCTCCATCTCCCGGACGCGGCCGGCGGCGCGGTCGCGGCGCTTGACGAGGGCGTCGACGTCGGTCGCCGCCTGGAGGTCCTCGAGCTTCACCTTGTCCTTGAGATAGGCGATCTCACGGTTGGCGAGCGCCAGATCCTCCCGCGACTTGGCGAGCTCCTTGGCGGCCACCAGGGCCGGCGGCACCTCCACCTTGAGGGCGGCGCGGCGCTGCCGGGCCTCGGCCTCCGCGAGCTGCAACGCGGAGTCGCGCCGCGCCAGCTCGGCGCTGGTCTGGCGCTTCTCCAGCTCCTTTTGGGCCGAGTCCCGCTGGGCCATCTTTTCCTGCAGCTTCTGCTGCAGCTCCGAGGAATCGAAGCCGAGCACCGGCTGGCCCGCCTTGACGTGCGCTCCCTCGGGAGCCATGAAGGAGAGCTTGTAATCCCAGAGCTCCTCGACCTGCGGCGGGCCGAGGCTCACCGCCTGTGTCGACGACAGGGTTCCCGAGACCGGCAGGCCGATCACCAGGTCCTCGCGCCGCACCTCCACCCAGCCGCCGCCAGCCGAGGCGGAAGCCCGCGCGGAGACCAGCCAGAAGCCCAGCACCACGGCCACCAGCACCGCGCCGCCCGCCAGGAGCCGGGTCAGCCGTCGCCGGCGGGGGCTCATCCAGGCCTCCCGTCCCCGGCCGGCTGCGAGCCGGTGCGGGAGCGCAGGCGGGTCCCTTCCGCGATGCCGGATTCCACCGCGCACTCCAGCGCCCCGCACGCTCCGAGCCGGACCGGCACGGCGCCGCCGCCCGCCAGCAAAGCGCGAGGACTTCTCGCGGCGGCAAAGTCGAGAGCCGCCCGCGGCACCAGCAGCACGCCCTTCAGCTCCGCCCCCAGCACCTCCACCCGCACCGACATACCCGGCCGCATGCGCCGCGCGTCCGAGCGGTCGAGCTTGACGTGCACCGGGAAGTAGCGCAGCAGCGGGCTGCGGCGGGACTCGCGGGCGACCGGCGAGATGTCGGCCACCCGGCCCCTGAACACCTGGTCGGGATAGGCGTCGAGAGTGCAGAGCACCTCCATGCCGGGCTGGATGCGGCCGTCGTCGACGTCCGAAAGGCTGGCCTGCACGCTCATCGCCGAGAGGTCCGGCAGGGAGGCCACCGTCATGCCCACCCACACCGTGTCGCCCACCCGCAGCTTGCGCCCCTCCCAGGGGTGATCGGCGATCAGCACCATGCCGGCCCGCGGCGCGCGCAGGGTGAGGGCGTCGATCGCCCCTTCGGCGGAATGGATCTCGCGCTGCGATTTTTCGAGCGCGATCTTCTTGACCCCCACGTCGCGGTCGCCGCCGCGGGTGGCGGCGTCGAGATCCTCCTGGGCCTTGGCGAGCTCGGTCTCGGCACGCTTCAAGGCGAGCTGGCGGTCCTGGTACTCCCGCAGGGCGAGAAGGTCCTTGGGCACGGCGGCGGCGATCCTCGCCTTCTCCGCCTCCGAGCGCGCCTTCTCCACCGCGAACCGTTTGTCGGCGGTCCCGGTCTTGGATTCGGCGGTCGTGCGCTGGAGCTCGCTGCCGGCATCCGAGGCGGAGAGGCGCTTCTCCTCGAGGTCCGAGGCGAACTGCGAGTTGTCGAACTCCACCACCCGGTCGCCGGCCTGGACCGCCGTGCCGTCCTCGGCCAGCCAGCGGATCTGGAGCTGGAACTGGTTGGTGCGCGGTACGGAGAGCGGCTCACCCCGCTCGGCCTCGAGCTCGCCGGAGAGGAGCTGCCGCTGGCGCAGCGTCCCGCGATGCACCACGAGGGCCTCGCCGGTACCGCCAGCAGCATCGCCCTGCGCCGCGGCATGGGCCCCTTCGTCCGAGCACCCCGAGAGGACGGCGAAGAGGATGGCACCGAGGAGCAGGGCGGAGCAGGATCGCAATTCCATCATTCCTTTTAAAGGAACGTATACGGCGGAGAATTCCTTGTCTAGTCCCGGGGGGCGTTTCATGTGCGCTAACGCAACGTGTCCTGAGAGAGCCCCCACCCGAAGACCCTCACTCCCCCAGCCCCTCTCTCCCAGCCTCCCCCCCGCCGGCCGGGAGAGAGGGGAGCCGGAAGGCCTACAAAGGCGGAGTTGCTCTGGCTGTTCTCCCTCTTCTCCCGGCGGACGGGGGGGAGGCTGGGAGAAGAGGGCCGGGGTGATGAGGGTCTTGGGCGGCGGGAACTCCAAGACCACCTCAAATCAGCACCTATGCAAGACCCATCCTCCCCCGGGCCACCTCAGCGCCCGGCCGGAGCCGGCGTGGCGCCTCCGAAGTCGACCTTGGGGGCGGTATCGGCTCCCGCCTGGGCCTGGAAGTACGGCTTGGGCTGGAAGCCGAACATCCCCGCGAAGAGCGCCGCCGGGAACTTGCGCACCCGGGTGTTGTACTCCTGCGCCACCTGATTGAACGAGCGGCGCTCGACGGCGATGCGGTTCTCCGTCCCTTCGAGCTGCACCATCAGATCCCTGAAGCCGGCCACGGCCTTGAGGTCGGGGTAACGCTCCACCACCACCATCAGGCGGGAAAGGGCCGAGGACAGGCCGTCCTGGGCCTGCTGGAACTGCTGGAACTTCTGCGGATCGTTGAGGATCTGCTGCGTCGCCTGGGCGCTGACCTGGCCGACGCGGCTGCGCGCCTCCACCACCTGGGTCAGCGTCGACTGCTCGAAGTTGGCGGCGCCCTTGACGCTCGCCACCAGGTTCGGAATCAGGTCCGCCCGCCGCTGATAGACGTTCTGCACCTGCCCCCACTGCGCCTCCACCGCCTGCTCGGAGGTCACGAGGCCGTTGTAGGTGCTCATCGCGAACAAACCAACCAACACCACCGCCACCACGGCGGCGATCAGGCAACCGATCTTGTTCATGGCTCTCTCCTTGTGGCGCCCGGGTGGGCGCGGAGGAGATCTTATCGCGTCTTCATTCCCAGGAGGGCCGAGGTCATACGATCTCCGGCCTGATCTCGAGCTTCACCCCGTACCAGAAAATCACCTTCAGCCCGACTTTTGCGTTGGGCTTCAGAGCCGCTGGAACGCGTAGCGCGTGCGGCAGGGCAAGCAGCCCTCCGGGTCCGAGCGTGATCAGGCTGCGGCTTTCCGGGGGCGCCTTCAAATCCCAGGGCTCGTATTCCGCCAGGTCCAAACGAACCTCGTACGCGAGCTGGTCGTCTTTCCCGAGGTCGAGGATCCACAGCAGGTCGTCCGGCAGCATCACCTGGAACCCGGGCAGGATCGGCAGAACGTAGCGGGCTTCCAGAAGCCAATCCATGTCCGTCCTACGATCGTCCGGCGGCCGGAGGGTGAAGGCTCGCGTGTGTGCCTCCACCTCGGCGTGCAGCATGATCTGCCCGGCCCGTAGCGCCTCAGCCTCCTCGGGGAGCCGCAGCACTCCGTTCGCCCCCACGGCGGCCAGGGGGCGGCGCAGCAGCTCTTCGAGGTAAGGCCACGGCCGGTCGCAGGCGCCGGCGGCACCCCACGCTCTCTCGCCATAGCTCAGGAATCGCCAGGAATCGTCCGCCTCCACGCCGGGCGAGACGGCCAGCAGGTCTCCCTCGTTGAGCGAGAACGCCCAGCGGACGAAGGGGTCCAGGATGGGCGAGCCATCCTCGGCGGCAATCAGCGGCAGCGTCGCGTTCCATTGGACGACAGGGCCGTGGCCCGCAGCGAAACGGGGAAGACGATCGTCGGCATACATTGCGGGCCTCACGGGTGGGCGCTGGCCGGCGAGTCGGCCTCCACCGGATCGGGCTGATACTCGACGGCCGTGCCGAGATCGTCGATCAGGGGGTCCAGGCAGTTTCGAATGCCATTGGCGATGACGGCGCGGAGCTCCGTCTCCACGTCCGGGTCGCCATCGAGGTCTCCCCGCGAGGTCTCCTGTGCAGTCGGCGGAATGCTCGCCTCCACGCCCGCCAGCCGGGTGCGGACCGACCTCAGATCTTCGATGGCGGCCCGCATCTCCTTCCTTGCAGCTTCGATGATCGAATGACCTTCATCCCTCTTCGGCTCGGCAGCGGCTACGGTCATTGCCGGAATGTCTCCCTGAAAGTAGCGATGTGGATGGCGTCCGCGGCGCCTCTTCTCCAAACCGCCAGAGTCGGCGGGTCACCTGGAGACACTGCGGGCAACGGGCCAACAGGTGGCGAAGGACCTCTTGCGCCTCTTCACGCGGCAGCCTGCTCAGCATGAACAGCTCGAGATCGTGCTCCGCGGGGTGCCGGACTTCTCCTTTCATGCCGAGAAGGTAGAGGGCGTCGACCTGCTCGCCAAGCCTTGGAGGATCGTTTGGCGGTTGGAGCGACGGCCGGTCGCCGCTGCGAGGGAAATTTCCGGTCGCTGAAACGAAATGACACGACTTTGCGCTTTCTTGTCCCTAAAAAGGAGCCTTGCGGCAACTAACCCTCTGGGGAGGGACCTGAAGCCATGGAGACACCGACCTTGCCGGACCTGGCCGGCGCCCTGCGATCGCTACGCGAGGCCCTGGGCTGGAACCAGGTCGATCTGGGGAAAGCCGCGGGGACCGGGCAGATCAACGAGTACGAACGGGGAAGGAAGAAGCTCACCCGCCGGCGCCTGGAGGAGATCATCGCCTTCATGGGCCTGCCGCCGGAGGCCGTCGACGTGGCGCTCGACTTCAAGGTCGGCATCCGCGCCATGGCGAGAGCGCCGCGGGGACCGGCGGGCACGCTCCCGACGCAACGCCACATCGAGATCGTCTCGGCGCGGTTCGCCAGGATGATGCAGGGCTTCGCCCGCTCGGCGCTCACCCTGCTGACGGCGGAGGGCCAGGCGCTCCAGGCCCGCCAGCTCGCGGAGCGTCTCTGGAGCCAACTGAGAAAGCGCACGCCCGCGGAGCGGCGAAAGCTCGTGGAGCGCGGCGCGAGGTTCCGCACCTGGGCGCTGTGCGAGCTCGTGGCGCGGGAGAGCATCAGGGCGGCGCCCAACGACCCCCGGCAGGCTCTGGAGTTGGCCGAGCTGGCGCTGCTCATCGCCGAGCGGTTTGCAGGGGACGCGCTCCTGCGCCTGGCTCTTCAGGGCTATGCCTGGGCTCACGTGAGCAACGGCCGCCGCGTCTGCAACGATCTGCCCGCCGCCGAGGCCGCCTTCGCCCGCGCGACTCCGCTCTGGGAGGCTGGGGACCCAGGCCTCTTGAATCGGGCCTGGCTGCCCTGGATCGAAGCGTCCCTCCGCCGGGAGCAACGGAGCTTCCCCGAGGCCCTGAGGAAAATCGACGAGGCTCTGACCCTCGACGAGGAAGGAGAGCTGAAGCAGATGATCCTCCTCAGCAAGTCGGCGATCTTCCAGATCCTCGGAGACCCGGAGGGCTCCGCCGCGGCTCTTGCCGAGGCGGCTCCCTTGATTGATCCCGTCCGCGAGCCGCGGAATGCTTTTGGCCTGCGATTCAATCTCTTGGTTGACTTATGTTTTCTGGATCGCTTCGCCGAGGCCGAGGCCCGGCTGAAGGAGGTCCGGGAGCTGGCCGAGCGGCTCGGAGGGGAGCTCGATTTAACACGTGTCGTGTGGGTCGGCGCGAAGATTTCCGCCGGGCTCGGCCGCAGTTCGGCGGCGGAGGCGGCCTTCCATCAGGCCCGGGACGTCTTCCATCGGCGCGAGCTGACCTGGGACTACGCGGTGGTCAGCCTCGAGCTCGCCCTGATCCTCCTGGAGCAGGGCCGCACCGGCGAGACCCGCACGCTCGCCGAGGAGATGCTGCAAATTTTCCAGGTACAAAAGGTAAAGAGGGAGGCCCTGGCCGCGCTCAAGGTCTTCTGTGACGCGGCGAAGAAGGAGATAGCCACGGTCGAGCAGACCCGGCGGATCGTGCAGTACCTCTACCGGGCGCAGCACGACCCGGAGCTGCGCTTCGAGGATGAAACAAGGGCTGAAGTCCGTTGAGAACCTCAGCCCCTCAAGAGCCGCTCCAGGTTATTGGCCCGGTGCGCAGCGGCCCAAGGGGTCGATCGTGCAACCCCCGTCGGTGCCCGGGTTCTGCGTTCCCGGTGTGCAGCGGCCGTTGGGATCCATCGTGCACCCCGTGTTGGTGCCCTGGACCGGAGCGCCCGGCGCGCAGTGGCCGTCGGGATCGATGGTGCAGCCGCCGTTGAGCCAGAGGCTCGCGAGGAGACCGCCCAGGTAGTCGAGGACGCGGCGCGGCGTGGCCTCCGCCAGCCGGAGCGGGGAGGCTCCCGCCCAGGGGGTGCCGAGGGTGAGGCCGAGGAGGATCAGGACGGCGGCTCTGCGAACGATTCGCATGACCTTGGTTTCCTTTCCGGGAGGCGGCTCGCCGGCGGCCCCCATGGCCGCGGAGCCCAAGCCTCTCCGGAAGCCATGGTGCCAGGAATTTGGGGGATAAAACCCCCCGAAGAGCGACGCCTGGTCGCTCTCCAGGAGGATGAATGGGGATAGGTACGAAGATCGATCCGGAAGCGAACGATCCCGAGGCGAGGCTGGCCCTGGTCATGTTCACCGAGCTGGGCGGCTGGAAGAGCCACACCAAGCTGGCCAAGGCGCTCGGGCTTTCGCGGAGCCAGCTCTCGCTCTACTTCGAGGGGAAGCGGGTGATTCCGCGGGAGATCCTGGAGAAGATCGCCACCGCCGCCGGTTTCCCCGTGTACCTGCTCGATCCTCTGTTGCGGGATCTCCGCTCCTTCCGGGCCGCGGCCCGAGGGTGGTCCCGCGCCGGCAGCGTCTTTGCCGGCGGCAAGGCTGCCGAGCTCATCGTCCTGGTCCAGATGGCGACCGATCTCGTCCTCGCGCCTCTCCGCGAAGCGCCGGCCTTCGCCCGCCCGGTGAGCGAGGACCGCGCCGCGGCGGCGGAGCTGTGGGATCGCCTGAAAGAGTGCCCGGCCGCAGAGAGCCGGATGCTGGTGGAAGAGCTGGACGAGTACCGGTCCTGGGCGCTGTGCGAGCTCGTGGCGCGGGAGAGCATCAAGGCGGCGCCCAACCACCCTTGGGTGGCCCTGGAGGTGGCCGAGCTGGCCCTGCTCATCGCCGAGCTGACTCCGGGCAAGCCGCTCTGGAGCTGGCGCCTTCAGGGCTTCGCGGGTGCACACGTGAGCAACGGCCGCCGAGTTTGTAGCGATCTGCCCGGCGCCGAGGAGGCGTTGATCCGCGCGAAGAGTCTGTGGGAGGCCGGAGCCGCCGCCGACCCGGGCCTTTTGAATGCGGCCTGGCTACCCTGGATTGAAGCCGCCCTCCGCCGGGAGCAACGGCGATTTTCCGAGGCCCTGCTGCTGATCGACGAGGCCTTGGCGCTCGAGACGGAAGGCGAGTTAAGGGGAGAAATCCTGCTCAGCAAATCCGCGATCTTTCAGATCCTTGGAGACCCGGAAGGCTCGGCCGCGGCGCTCGCCGAGGCCGAGCCTCTCACCGATCCCGACCGCGAGCCGAGGAGCGCCTTTGGCCTGCGGTTCAACCTCTTGGTGGACCTCTGCCATCTGGATCGCTTCGCCCAGGCCGAGTCGCGGCTGAACGAGGTGCGGGAGCTGGCCGAGCGGCTCGGAGGGGACCTGGATTTGGCGCGAGTCGCGTGGGTTGCGGGGAAAATCAACGCCGGGCTCGGCCGCTCTTCGGAGGCGGAGGCGGCCTTCAGGCAAGCCCGGGACGTCTTCGACCGGCGTGAGTTGAGCTGGGACTACGCCGTGGTGAGCCTGGAGCTGGCCCTGATCCTCCTGAAGCAGGGCCGCACCGGCGAGACGCGCACGCTCGCCGAGGAGATGCTGCCCATCTTCCAGGCGCAGAAGGTGGAGCGCGAAGCCCTGGCGGCGCTCCAGGTATTCTATGATGCTGCGAAGCGGGAGACGGCCACGGTCGAGCTGACGCGGCGGGTGGTGAAGTTCCTCTATCGGGCGCAGCACGATCCGGAGCTGCGGTTCGAGCCGGAGGGAGCCTAAGAGAGGGCACGATGGACACACCCAACGGCTCATTGAGTGCACCCAATGGCTCACGGGGCACACGCAACGTCTGAGTGGGAGCACCCAACGGCTCCTTGCGAGCACCCAACGCCTCTCGGGAACCTCGCAGCGCTTCAATGGGCACACGCAACGCCTCGCGGAGCCCACGCAACGGCGCATTGCGAGGTCACATTGCCGCAAAGAGAGGTCGCAATGCCAGATTGCGAGCTCACAACGGCTCATTGCGAGGTCGCAATGCCAGATTGTGACCTCACAAAGTGAGATTGCGAGGTCGCAATACCGGATTGCGAGCTCACAAAGCCAGATTGGGACCTCACAAAATGAGATTGCGAGCTCACAAAGTCAGATTGTGAGGTCTCTTTGCGGCGATGCGAGGTCGCAAAGCCAGATTGCGAGGTCGCATTACCGCAAAGAGAGGACGCATCGCCGCAAGGAGTGGTCGCAATACCGCAAGGAGCGGCCCCAATCCAGCAAGATGCATCCTGAATACCGCAAGGTGAGCCCACAATACCGCAAGGTGAGGCCCCCACGAAACGATGCGAGGTCCCAACGGCGCGTCGGGAGTGCTAGATTTCCCCCCGATGAGGCCTTACCTGGAGCTGCTGCGCCACATCCTGGGACGGAGTGGACGGACGCCGCTGGTTCGAGGCGGAGGGAGCCTGAGAGCAGGTCCCAAACAAGCCTTCGGCTACTTCTCCCGGTCTGGGGCGTTCCAAGAGAAGACGCTTTTCCGCCCCTCCTGCCCAATCTGCATCAGGTTTCCCGTCCGCCCCTCGTCGAGAACGATGCCCTCGAACTCTTGAGAGCGGCCCGTCCCGTCCTCTTCCACATGCACGGCAAGCGAGAAAGCTCCCCCAGCCAACGATTGCACCTGGGTCCGAAATCTGTAGCTCTTTCCGCCCTTGCCCATGGTCCCGGTGTACTCCCCGGCAACCAACCGGGAATAGAGGGTCTGCCGGGTGGCGGAATCTACCTCGGTCACTGCCCCCCAGACCGCTCCGGCCAGCAGCGGATTCTTTTCCGCCAAGCCTTGGATGAACTTGGTCGAGATCCTTCCACCCGGCACGAGGTTGGGATGGGGCTCGTCGTCGCAACTGGTGGAGTCGGAGGGACTGCAAACTCCATGGGGTGTGCAGACCACAGTTCCGCGAACGTTTCGGATTCTGCACTCACAGTTCGCCGAGAAGCCACTGGGCGCATCGAAGCATTCCCCACCTGGTCCGCAAGACACACATTGAGCGCTCACTGGGCGAGGCCACACAGTGACGAGGCTGACCAACAAGACAGGTAGAGCCAAGTGGGAACGCTTGAGCATGAGCCCTCTCCTTTCGCGCACTAGCAGCAAAAACTGTAACGCTACGGCGAAAGCACGTCAAGATCTAGGAGACCCGCAATACCGCAAGGTGAGGCCCCCACGAAACGATGCGAGGTCCCAACGGCGCGTCGGGAGTGCTAGATTTCCCCCCGATGAGGCCTTACCTGGAGTTGCTGCGCCACATCCTGGATCACGGCGTCGAGAAGTCCGACCGCACGGGCACCGGGACGCTCTCCGTCTTCGGCTACCAGATGCGGTTCGACCTCGCGGCGGGCTTTCCCCTCCTCACCACCAAGAAGCTCCACGTCCGCTCCATCCTCTATGAGCTGCTTTGGTTCCTGCGCGGCGACACCAACGTCGCCTGGCTGCACGAGCATGGGGTGACCATCTGGGACGAGTGGGCGGACGCCGCCGGCGACCTCGGACCTATCTACGGCGCCCAGTGGCGCTCGTGGCCGGCGCCCGAGGGCGGCCACATCGACCAGATCGCCCGCGTCGTGGAGCAGATCCGCGATCAACCGGACTCGCGGCGCCACATCGTCAGCGCCTGGAACGTGGCCTCGCTCGACGCCATGGCCCTGCCGCCGTGCCATGCCCTGTTCCAGTTCTGGGTGGCCCGGGGTCGCCTCTCCTGCCAACTCTACCAGCGCAGCGCCGACGTCTTCCTGGGCGTGCCCTTCAACATCGCCTCCTATGCCCTGCTGACCCTGATGGTGGCGCAGGTCACGGGTCTCGCGCCCGGCGACTTCGTCCACACCCTGGGCGACGCCCACCTCTACCGGAACCACCTGGAGCAGGCCCGCCTGCAGCTCACCCGCGAGCCCCGGCCGCTGCCGGCGATGACCCTCAACCCGGCGCGGACGTCCCTGTTCGACTTTGTCTACGAGGACTTCACGCTGGCCGGCTACGATCCCCACCCCGCGATCAAGGCGCCGATCGCCGTATGAGGATCACGCTCATCGCCGCCATGGCCGCCAATCGCGCGATCGGCATCGACAACCGCCTCCCCTGGCGGCTGCCCGCCGACCAGCGGCGCTTCAAGAGGCTGACGATGGGGCACCCGATGATCATGGGCCGGCGGACCTTCGACTCCATCGGCGGCGTTCCCCTCCCCGGCCGGCCGACGATCGTCGTCACCCGCGATCCCCGCTGGTCCGCCCCGGGCGTGGAGGTGGCCCATACCGTCGACGAGGCGCTCGCCATGGCCCAGGGGGACGAGGTGTTCGTGGCGGGAGGCGAGGAGATCTTCCGCCTGGCCCTGCCGCGGGCGGATCGCCTTCAACTGACGCGGATCGACCAGGACTTTCCCGGCGACACCTTCTTTCCCGAGATCGACGAGGACGATTGGGAGATCGTCGAGCGGGAGGATCACGGGCCCACGGCCGAGGCGCCCTTCTCCTACAGCTTTCTGGTGATGGACCGCAAGAAAGGTAGCCGATGACGCCGAAGCGCTCCCTGCCCTGGCTGCTGCCTCTGGTCGTGCTGGCCGGCCTGACCTGCTGCGCCCGCCGCGACTCCGCGCAGGACCTCGAAGCCGGCACCCGCACCAGCAAGGTACAGGTCTACGTGATTGGCCTGCACGGCCACGGCCAGGAAGCGGCGCCCGGCCCCGCCGCCGCCGGCTGCGGCGACGCCGGCAACGTGGTGCCCCTGGACGTGGACCTGCCGGCGCCGGCGCCGGCCCTGGAAGGCGCTCTCTCCGCGCTGCTCACCTTGCAGCGGGGCGCCGAGGCCAGGGACCTCTACAATGCCCTGGCCCACTCACCGTTGAAGATCGACCGGATCGACCGCACGGGCCCCGAGGTCCGCGTCTACCTTTCCGGCTATGTCGAGATCGGCGATGACTGCGACGGCCCCCGCATCCTCGCCCAGCTCACCAGGACGGCCCTGCAGTTCCACGACCTTCAGCACGCCCAGTTCTTCCTGGACGGCAAGCCGCTGCAGAGCGTGCTGTCGGGCAAGGGATAGAAGAAAAAAGACGCCGCTGGCCGGGGCGTGCGCCACGGCCAGCGGACGCGTAAAAAGGGTGGAAGAGGGGAGAGTACCCTCCCGCACCCGGGGGAACTGGTTTAGCTTTGGGCGTTGTTGCTCAGTGACAGTCGATGATCGCTTTCCCGGTGTCCGACACAGAAGTGCGGAAGCCGATGAAAAGCGGGACAACGAAAGTTCGATTTCAGGCCGCGATCTCTTCCCGGAACCAGGAGGCCGTTCGCGCCAGCCCTTCAGCGAGGGAGAGGGGAGCGGGCACCGCGAGGTCCTTCCTCACTCGGCTCGCGTCGACGACCGAACGGCGCTGCTCGCCCGGTTTGCCGGGTCCGTGCAGGGCCTTGAGCGGACTGTGGAGCGCGCGCGCCAGCTCCGCGTAGAGCTCGATGACGGTGGTCTCGACGCCGGTGCCCACGTTCCAGGTGTTGAAGCCGGGCTTCCCCACCGCCGCGAGGCTCGCCCGCACGACGTCGGAGACGTGGACGTAGTCGCGGGTCTGAAGGCCGTCGCCGTTGATCGTCGGCGTCTCGCCGGCCAGTAGGGATTTAAGAAAAATGGCCACCACCCCCGCCTCGCCGTGGGGGTTCTGCCGCTCGCCGTAGACGTTCGAGTAGCGCATGCAGGCGACGTCGAGCCCGTAGGAGCGGTGGTAGAAGTAGAGATAGCGCTCGAAGGCCAGCTTGGAGACGCCGTAGGGCGAAAGCGGGCGCGCCGGATGATCCTCCGTGGCCGGGAAGACGTCCTGCTCGCCATAGATGGCACCGCCGGTGGAGGCGAAGAGGATCTGGCGCACGCCGCCCTGCCGCGCCGCCTCGGCCAGGTTGAGGCTGCCGAGGACGTTGACGTCGGCGTCGAAGAGCGGGTCCTCGACGGAGCGCCGCACGTCCATCTGCGCCGCGTAGTGAAGCAAGACGTTCACGCCCGCCTCGCGCACCAGGGCCGCGGCCTGCGGGGAGCGGATGTCCAGCACGTGCAGCTCGGCGCCCGAGGGGACGTTCTCCCGCCGGCCGCCGGCCAGGTTGTCGATGACCAGCACCCGGTCGCCCCGGGAGAGAAACGCGTCGACGAGATGGGAGCCGATGAACCCGGCTCCGCCGGTGATGCAGATGGTTTGCTTACCCTGGATGGCACTCATGGCGCGGGGGAGCTTACCGCAAGAGGGGGGCGGGGTCAGCGTGCGGAGCGCCCGCCGGGTATAGGGGTGTACCGTCACCATTCCTCTACAGTCGCCGGCCTCCCAATGTAGAGACGCCCCGTGCTGGGGGGAACCCCCAGTGGGGGCGTCTCCGAGGCGGGGATAACACCTGACTCCTAGAAGACTGTCCGCGGGCACAGGGCTCCTGGATTTGCCTTGGTGCCGCCGGGACGATCCCTTCCGGTTTGAACCGTTGTCGCCGCTTCGGAGACGCCCCCACCGGGGGTTCCCCCCGCCACGGGGCGTCTCTACATTGGGGAGGTCACCGGTGGTACCTTCCGCGCCACCGCGATGATCCCCAGCCCGCGCCCGGGGACGAGCGCGTCGAGCCGCCGCAGGGCCGGCACCAGCATGTTGAACACCTTGAGCTGGAAACGGCTGAAGTGACGCCGTTTGAGGATCTTGCCGTTCAAGTACCAGCCGGGGATGCCGAAGTGGTTGAAGTCGCGCATCGACTCCAGCTCGAAGCCGGTCGCGCGCAGCTCTTCGGCGAGCGCCGGCTTCTCGTAGCGGCAGCGGTGGCCCAGCACCTCGTCGAGGCTGGAGTAGAGGCTTTGCCCCTGCGGCACGTAGAGAACCACCCGGCCGCCGGGTGCAAGGGCGCCATGCATGTTGCGCAGGGCGATCAAGGGATCGTGCACGTGCTCCAGCACGTTGAGACAGACCACGGTGTCGAACGTCCCCTGCCACTTCTCGAAGCACCGGGGGTCCTCGAGGTCGATGCGGTCCACCTGGAGATAGGGCTTGCCGAGGGAAAGATTCTTCAGGTAGTCGAGGTACTGCGGATTGATGTCGCTCGCCACGTAGCTGTCGCGCGGCAGCAGCCAGGAGGTGATGTTGCCGATGCCGGCGCCGATCTCCAGCACCCGGGCGCCGACGTGGGGGGTGATGGCGTCGGCCATCCAGCGGTTGAACCGGTTCGCCTTCTCCAGGCTGTGGAGGATGTGGGAGCCGTACTCGTCCTCGGCGTAGAGATCGTCGATCAGGCTGTACTGCACCATGGTGCGTAATGCCTTGAAGGCATCCTTGAAACCGATTTTCTTCCCCTCGCGGTAGGTGCGCCCCAGGTAGGAGATGGGCACCTCGAAGATGCGGCACTCCCGCTTGGCGACCTTGGCGGTGATCTCCGGCTCCATGGCGAAGTCGTTGGAGCGGATGGGGATCGACTTCAGCAGCGGCGCCCGGAAGGCCTTGTAACAGGTCTCCATGTCCGTCAGGTTGAGGTCGGTGAACCAGTTGCTCAAGCCGGTGAGCAGCTTGTTGCCCAGCGTGTGGCGATGGTTGAGGACGCGGCGGCGCTCGCTGGGCAGGAAGCGGGAGCCGTAGACGACGTCGGCGCCATCCTCCAGGAAAGGGCGGATGAGGCGCGGATAGTCCCGCGGGTCGTACTCGAGGTCGGCGTCCTGGAAGAGGATGAGATCGCCCGTGGCCTCGGCGATGCCGCGGCGGATGGCCGATCCCTTCCCCTGGTTCCTCCCCTGCTCCAGCAGCCGGACGCGGTCCGGATGGTCGGCGGCGATCTGGCGGAGGATCTCGAGGCTGCCGTCCTTCGAGCCGTCGTCGACGAGGAGCAGCTCCAGCTCGCGGATCTCGGGTGCCGACACCGCGAGCACCCGGCGAACGAGCTCGCCGACCAGATAGCGCTCGTTGTACACCGGGATGACAACGCTCAGCTTGACCCCGGAGGGGTCCTTTCGTTCATTCACCAAGGGCTCCAACTCTCAAAGGCGGTGCATGATAGCACCGTGACGCTCCTTTCTCGCCCAATCCCCAGCCGGGCCGTTCTGACCGCATGGCTGCTCGCGGCCGTGCTGGCGGTCTACGGCTTCACACTCAGGTTCGGTTTCGTCTTCGACGATCACCTCCAGGTCGAGCGCAACCCATGGCTGCTCTCCCCCGACGGTCTGCGCCTTTTCCTCACCCGGCCTTTCTGGGGCTTCAACCGCGAGCAGGGCCCCCTCGGCTCCAACTACTACCGCCCGGTCTTCGGAGCCTTCAATTCGCTGCTGGCTCATGTCTACGGGCTCGATCCCACCGCCTTCCACGCGGCCTCGGTGGCGCTGCATCTCGCCGTCTGCCTGCTGGTGGCGGCCGGAGCGAGCCGGCTGATGCGCTCGCCCGCCGCGGCGCTGGCGGCGGGCCTGCTCTTCGCCGTCCACCCGGCCCACGCCGAAGCCGTGGCCTGGGCCGGGGGCCAGCCGGATCTCCTGGCGGCGGTGTTCGCGCTGGTCGCGGTGTTGACGTATCTGAAGGGCAAGGACGAAGGAGGACGGCTCTGGATCGGGCCGGCGGCGTATCTGCTCTCCTGCCTGGCGAAGGAGACGGGGGTGGCGACGATCCTGGTTCTGGGGATCATCGAGGCCACGGAGTGGCGGCGGGAAGGACCGTTGGGATCGGCGATCCGGCGGGCGGCGAATCGCCTGGCACCTTACGGAGCGGTGCTGGCCGGCTATCTCGCGCTCCGCATTCACGCCCTGGGGAGCTTCGCGCCCAGGAACTACGGCGTCACCTCGTCGGCGGCGGGAGCCGTGGCCTATGGCGGGGAGTTGCTCGCCCGGTATCTGGGGTTCCTCGTCGTTCCCTTTCCGGCGAAGGTGCTGGCCGTGGTGGCGGTGCCACCGCTCCTCTCGTTCGGCGCCCTGGCGGGGCTGGCGGTGGCGGTCGCCGCGCTCGCAGGGCTGGCGGTGACGGCTTGGAAGGGGATGGGCCGGCGGGAGATCGTCCTGCCCCTGGCGTTCGTCTTCGCCTTCCTGCTGCCGGTGCTGCGGGCCGACGCCATCGGCGGCTCCAACTTCGCGGAGCGGTATCTCTATCTGCCCTCGGTGGGACTTGCCTGGCTGGTGGGGCTGCTGGTGAGCAGGCTCCCGGCGCGCCGGGTCCTCGCCGTGGCCGGGATCGCCGTAATCGCCGGCCTGGGAGTGGCCGCCGCGATGCGGGCGGGCATCTATCGGGACGACCGCACCCTTTTCGCCGCCGCCGTGCGGGAGAATCCGGAATCGGAGATTGCCCACAACAACCTGGGGATGGCCTTGTTCGCCCAGGGTCATCTCAAGGAGGCCGAGCGGGAGTATCGGGAGGCCCTGCGCCTGCTGCCGGCGGCCGTGGCGCCGCTGGCCAATCTCGCCGTGCTGGAGGAGCGCCGAGGAGACCTGTCGGGAGCCAGAAGAGACTTCGAGGAGACTCTGCGCCGCCTGCCCACCCATGCCATCGCCGCCGTCCATCTCGCCCGCCTGTCCCTGGCCGAGGGGGACCGGGCGGGTGCGGCCCGCCGTCTCGACGCCCTCTTCGCCGCCGGCGGAGAGAGCTACGATGCGCTGACCGAGCGCGCCGGGATCTGGTTGCAGGAAGGCCGGGCGGACGCGGCGGTGCCGTTGCTGGAGCGGGCGGTGCGGGAGTTTCCGGATCGCGGAGAGGCGGGGGAGATGCTACGGGCGATGAAGGAAGGTCGTTGAAAACATGGCCGGCCCCCAATGGCAATGTAGAGACGCCCCGTTTCCGGGGGAACCCCGGATGGGGGCGTCTCCGGCGCGGCCATGCCCTCCCGGGATTCGACGGTTGCCAGTCGTCACGTGGGCCTGTGAGGATCGGTCATGATGTTCGGTCAGGCCTTGGAAGCCCGGGGAACTATCTACCCAAACCATGCTTCGTCGCCGCCTCGGAGACGCCTCCATCCGGGGTTCCCCCGGAAACGAGGCGTCTCTACATTGGGGGGGTGGAGAGGGCATGGCTGATGGGGCGTTGTTGAAGGAGAGGTCGATGTGGTCATCCTGATCTGCCCCGTCCGCCATTGCGGCGCCGCCCTGGAACGCCGCGACCGGTCGCTCGTCTGCCCGCAGAGCCATTCCTTCGACCTCGCCCGCAGCGGCTACTGCAACCTGTTGCAGCCGCAGGACCGGCGGTCGAAGAATCCCGGGGATTCGCGCGCGGCGGCCGAGGCCCGGCGGCGGCTCCTCGATGCCGGCTGTGGGACGGCGCTGCTGGCGGCCCTGAAGACGGAGGTCGCCGCCCGACGGCTGGGCACCGCGGTGCTCGACGTCGGGTGCGGCGACGGGTACTACCTGGGATCGCTGGCCGCGGAAGGCGAAATCGAGGCCCACGGGCTGGACCTCTCGGTGCCCGCCGTCGAGCTGGCGGCGCGGCGCTACCCCGGGGTCACGTGGGTGGTCGCCAACGCCGACCGCTTCCTTCCCTATGGGGACGGGTCCTTCGACCTCGTCCTCTCGCTGGACGCCCGGTTGAGCGCCGGGGAGATGCGGCGGGTGCTGGCGCCCGAGGGCCGGCTGCTGGTGGCGGTGCCGGCGCCGGACGACCTCGTGGAGCTGCGGGCGGCCGTGCTCGGCGAGGGAGTCTTGCGCGACCGGCTGGCTCGCGCCGCCGAGCTGCTGGCGCCGGACTTCGTGCTGGAGGACCGGCGCACCGTCCGCCAGACCGCCCGGCTGGACGCCGCCGCTCTGCGCGACGCCCTCGCCGCCACCTATCGCGGCGCCCGGCAGAGCCAGCAGGGCCGACTCGACGGGATTTCCGGGATGGAGGTGACGCTCGCCCACGATCTGGCGCGCTTCCGTTTCCGCGATACCATCGCCCATCCCGCATGAAGCTCCCCTTCCGCCCCTCGCCGCTGGACTGGACGCAATGCGGCGTTAGCGTTCCCCCGGATAGCCCTCCCGGCCCGGTGGACGTCATCGTCCCGGTCTACGGCGCCGCGCCTGAGCTCGCCGCCTGTTTGGCGAGCCTCCTGCGCCATACCGATCTCGGAAAAAATCGTCTCGTCCTGGTGATCGACGGGCCGCAGGATTCCGCCGTGGAAGAGGCGATCGAGATCGCAAGGGATGCCGTCATCTTGCGCAACCCGTCCCGGCAGGGCTTCGTGGGGAGCGTCAACCGCGGAATGGCCAATTCAGACCGCGACGTGATCCTCCTGAACAGCGACACGGAGGTGACGGCCGGCTGGGCGGACAAGCTCCAGGAGGCGGCCTGGTCCCATCCGGCCATCGCCACCGTGACGCCGTTCTCCAACAACGCCACCATCGCCTCCCTCCCCCGCGGCGCCGAGGTCAACGCCCTGCCCATGGGCTGGACGGTGGACGGCTTCGCCGCCCTGATCGAGCGAGTCGCGGCGCGCGAGCGCCCGCGCCTGCCCACCGGCGTCGGCGTCTGCCTCTATATCAAGAGAAAGGCGCTCGACCGGCTGGGCCTCTTCGACGAGGCGAGCTTCGGCCTTGGCTACGGCGAGGAGAGCGAATTCTGCTTCCGGGCGCTGAAGGCGGGATTCCTCAACGTGCTGGACGACGCCACGTTCGTCTGGCACGCCGGCCAGCGCAGCTTCGGCGCCTCGCGCACGCCGCGGGTACGGGCCGCCCACCGCGCCATGCGCCACCTCCACCCCGAGTACCTCCCCACCATCGCCCGCTTCCTGCGCGCCGATCCGCTGGCCCCGGCCCGCGAGCGGGTGACGGCTGCCCTGAGCCAGCCGAGCCGGCCGGCCCTTTCGGTCAGCGGACCGCGCCGCGTGGTCCACCTGGTCCACGGCTGGCCGCCTTGGAATCACGCCGGAACCGAGGTCTATGCGCGCCGGCTCGCCCTGAGCCAGGCGGCGTGGCGGGACGTGGCCGTCTACGCCCGCATCGCCGACCCGGAGCGGGCGCTGGGCGAGGCCCTGGAAGTGATGGACGGCGGGGTCCGCGTGCGGCTGATGGTGAATAACTTCACCCAGCGCAACCCGCTGTCACGCAACGCCCTCCACGACAGGGGGCTGGCGGCGGACTTCCGCCGGTTCCTGGCCGAGACCCGCCCGGACCTCATTCACGTTCACCACCTGGCCGGCCATGCCGCGACGCTGATGGGCGTGGCGGCCGAGCGCGGCGTGCCCGTCCTCTACCAGATCCAGGACTGGTGGGCGCCCTGCGCGCGGGCCAACCTGTTCGACGCCGGGCGGCGGCCCTGCTCCGGCCCGTCGCCGGCCCGGTGCACGGCCTGCCTGCCGCTGACCGCCCTCCCCCCGGCGCCCCTCCTCAACCGCTTCCTGCACGCCGCCCGGGCGCGCCTGACGCGGCGGGAGATACGCCGGGCGGACGCCTTCCTCATGGGCTCGCAGGCTCTCCGCGACAGCTTCCTCTTCCTCGGCTGGCTGCGGCCGGGAGACGACGCCCAGGTCATTCCCTACGGCGTCGAACGGCCGGCGACGCTCCCCAAGCGCCTGGGCGTTCCGGATCGCCCTCTGCGCTTCGGCTTCATCGGCTCGCTCCTGCCGCACAAGGGGGTTCATCTGGCGGTGGCGGCGTTCCGCGGCGTCGCTCCCGCGCGGGCGACCCTCACCGTCTGGGGCGACGCGCGCGTCTCCCCCGCCTACCGGGCCGAGCTGGACTCCCTCGCCTCGCCGGCCGTGCGCTTCGCCGGCCGGTTCGAGGAGGAGCGCCGGCGGGAGACCTTCGCCGGGCTCGACGTGCTGCTCGTCCCCTCCCTGGGGCTGGAGTCGTTCGGCCTCGTGGCCCGGGAGGCCCTGGCCGAAGGCGTGCCGGTGCTGGCCAGCCGCCGCGGCGCCCTGGCCGAGCTCTTCGCGGACGGCCCGCCCTGCGGCGCTCTCTTCGATCCGGAAGATCCGGGAGAGCTGGCGGCGTGGGTCGAGCGGCTGGCGGCCGATCCGGGCATCGTCGCCGGCTGGCGCGACTCCCAGCCGCCGGTCAAGGGAATGCCGGAGCACGCGCAGGAGATCGAGGCCGTCTACGAGCGGCTTCTGGAGGCGCGAAGCCGGAGTTTTAGGTTGTGACTCAAAAATGGTTGAAGACGACGCCTGCGCTGCCAGGGATTGAAATCGCCTGGCTACCCTCTGTAGTCCCTACGGGACACGGGAAGAACGAATCAGCAGTCCCGGAGGGGACAAGCGTCGGTAGCCAGGCGATTTCAATCCCTGGCGATGCAGGCGTCGCTGTCGCTTTTTTGGACTAGAGTCTCGCAGTGAGAACTCCCCTCGCCTGCACCATCGTCGCGAACAACTATCTCGCGTACGCCCGGGCCTTCACCCGCTCGTTCCTCGATCGCCATCCGGCGGGCAAAGTCTGCGTGCTCATCGTCGACCGCCCGCAGCCGGGCCATCGCTATGAGGAGGAGCCGTTCGCCGTCACCTTCGCCGATCAGCTCGGCATTCCGGGCTTCGAGCACTTCTCGTTCCGCTACTCGATCGTCGAGCTGTCGACGGCGGTCAAGCCCTGGTTCCTCCTCCACCTGCACCGCACCCTGGGCGTTGACCGGGTCTGCTACTTCGATCCCGACATCCTGATCTTCGGCGACCTCGGGCAGCTCTACGACCTCGTGAGAGGCGCGGACGCCGTGCTCACGCCGCACCTGACGGCGCCCATCGACGACTCTCTGGTGCCCGCGCTGGTACCAGGCGAACGGGAGATCCTGCTCTCGGGGATCTACAACCTGGGCTTCCTTGGCCTGGCGTTCAACGAGCGCACCCTGGCGTTCCTCGACTGGTGGAAGGAGCGGCTCTACCGCTGGTGCCTGCACGAGGTGGACAAGGGGCTGTTCGTCGATCAGCGCTGGATGGACCTCGCGCCCGCCTTCCTGCCGCGGACGGAGATCCTGCGCGAGCCGGGCTACAACGTCGCCTACTGGAACCTGAGCCACCGCAGGCTCACGCGGCACGGCGGCTCCTGGTGGGTGGCGGACGTACCGCTACGCTTCTTCCACTTCAGCGGCTACGACTTCAACCGGCCGGACAACCTCTCGAAGTTCCAGAACCGCTTCACCTTCGCCGAGCGGCCGGACGTCCTCCCCCTCTTCGAGCTCTATGGCGAGAGCATCCGGCGGCAGGGGCAGCAGGAGGTTCAGGACTATCCCTACGGGTACGGCCGCTTCGCCAACGGCGTGGCCATTCCGGACCTGGCGCGCCGGACCCTGCGGCGGATCGATCCCGACGGGGTGCGCTGGCCCGATCCCTTCGCCACCACGGGACCCGACAGCTTCTTCGACTGGCTGCGCCAGCCGGTGGACGGCGACGAGCTCATCCCCCTCCCCCGGCTCGCCCTGCTGCTCTGGGATCACCGCGAGGACCTCCAGCGCCTGTTTGCCCGGCCGTGGGCGGAGGACCGCATGCGCTTCGCCCAGTGGTTCGTGGGGTCGACCCACAGCCCGGAGAGGATCGATCCGGCCTTCACCGCCGGGCTCGAAGGTACGATCCGGCAGGTGAACCCGGCGGATCATGCGATGGCTCGCCTGGCCTCCCTCCTGGGACCGCCGGTGGGCGAGTTGGAGACGTCGAAAATCATCTGGCTGACGGCCGACGCCGGCTACGAGCCCCAGCGGCGGCCCCGAGTCTCCCGCCTGGCCCTGGAGATGCACCGCCAGAGGGCGGATCTGCTGCGGGCTTACCCTGACCCGCTGGGTGCCGATCGCCTCTCGCTGGCGCTCTGGTTCGTCACCTACGGCCGGCATGAGTACAGGCTCCCGAAGACCGTGGTCCTGCCCGTGCTCCGCACCCTGCCATGGCGCCAGCGAGCCTGGGCACGGCTATGGTGGGAGCGGCAAAAGCGCAGGCAGAAGGCCCTCATCGCCCCGGCCCCCTCACCGGGAGAAGAGGGAGAAAAGCCCTTCGTACGGCAGCCGGCGCGTGCCGCGGGTCCGGCGGGCTTCAACGTCATCGGCTGGTCCACGGCGCCCACCGGCGTCGGCGAGGCCTGCCGCGGCACCCTGGTAGCCCTGGAGCGAGCCGGGATCGGCAGTGCCCTCTGGCCGCTCGAAGATCTCCAGAGGGGCGGCCCAATGGACGGCGCTCCCGGATTGACGGGCATGGCCCACGACGGGATGCCCTACGAGGTCAGCCTCTATCACGTCAACGCCGACATGATGGAGACCGTCCACAGCCGGCTCCCCCTTGGCTTCACCGCCGGCCGGCATCGTATCGGCTACTGGTTCTGGGAGCTGGCGCACTTCCCCGTGGCTTTTGCCGGGGCATTCCGCCACACTGATGAGGTGTGGGCTCCCAGCCGGTTCTGCCAGCAGGCGTTCCAGTCCCTCGCCACGGTCGAAGTGCGCTGGATGCCGCCGTGCGTCGTACCCGCCACCGCGGCGCCCGCCAGCCGCCAAGCCCTGGGTATCGGCGCCGAGAGCTTCCTCTTCTTCTTTGCCTTCGACGCCCTCTCGGTGCCGGAACGGAAAAACCCCGCCGGGCTGCTCGCCGCCTTCGCCCAGGTGGCGCGGGAGAGACGGCGGCCCGTCCACCTGCTGATCAAGGTGAATCACGCGGAGTCCGATCCCGGCTTCCTGGCGGATCTCCGGGGCCGCTGCGCGGGCTTGCCTGTCACCCTTCTGACCGGCACCCTGAGCCGCGCCGAGCTCGACGGCCTGACCGCCGCCTGTGACGCCTACGTCTCGCTCCACCGCTCCGAAGGGCTCGGCCTGCCGCTCATCGAGGCGATGTACCTGCGCAAGCCGGTGATTGCCACCGGCTACGGCGGCGTCACCGACTTTCTCGACGAGGAAACCGGTTTCGTGGTGCGCCACGGCATGACCGCCCTCTCGCGCCCGCAGGGACCCTACCCGGCGGGGACGGCCTGGGCCGAGCCGGACGCCGAGCACGCCGCCGCGCTCATGCTGGCCCTGGCCGAGGCTCCCGAAGCCGCGGCGCCGAAGGTCGCGGCGGCCCGGCGCCGGGTGACGGAGCTCTACGCTCCCGAGGCCGCCGGCCACCGCTTCCGCCGCGAGCTGGAGCGCATCCGCCAAGCGCGGGAAGGGTGCCATGGCTGAGGGCCTGTCGCTGCGCACCGCCGGCCGCGTGCTGCGGGCCGAAGGTTTGCCGGCCCTGCGCGACCGTCTCTCCGACCGCTGGCGCGAGCGCCACCGGCGCCTGTCGTTCGTGGCCGCCGGCAGCCCGCTGGGCCTGCCGGCGAACCCCGTGCTCAACCTTCTCTCCACGGCGCCCACGCCGCGCCTCGGGGGCCTCCAGGCCCAGCTCCTCCTGCGTATCGAGAGCGAAGCCGGACGCCGGCCCCTGGCCCTCCTGTACCCGGGGGACGGAGCCTGGCGGCTGGAGGTGGCCGCCGGCGGCCGGCGCCTCTCCCTCACCCTCGACACCCTCGACCGCGGCGAGCCGCCCTCGCCCGTGGCCCTCGCCGACGCGGCCTTCGAACGGGCGGTGCTGCGCGCCGCGCGCGAGGTGGGCGCGCGGGCCCTGCACGTCGAGGGGCTCGCCGCCCTGCCGCTCGCCTCGCTGCTGGCCCTCCACGGTCAAGGGCTGGAGCTGGTGCTCTCGGTGCACGACTTCAGCCTCTTCTGCCCCCGGCCGCACCTGCTGGAGAGCCCCGAGCCACGCTTCTGCGACTACTCCCGCGACGCCTGGCGCTGCGCCCGCTGCCTGGCGGTGGACTGGGCGCTGCCGCCGGACTTCCAGCAGGAGCGCCGGACCCTCGCCCACCGGTTGCTGCTCGCCGCCGCCGCCGTCGTCTACCCGTCGGACTTCCTGCGCCGCCGGCATCTGGAGCTGTTCCGCGGCATTCAGCCCGACCGGCAGCGGGTGGTCGAGCCCATGGGCCCGCTGGCCGTCGAGCCGCCGCCCGCGGGCAGCGGAATGCCGGTACGCCACGTCGCCTACATCGGCAAGGTCGTGCCGCACAAGGGCGCCCTGGTCTTCGAGGAGGTGGTCCGCCGCCTGGCCCCGGGCCTCCCCGGCCTGCGCTGGAGCGCCTACGGCGGCGGCGATCCCGAGCTGCTGCTGCGGCTGCGGCGCCTCCCCCGAACCCGGGTGCGGGGCTACTACCGCTCGGGATCGTTGATCGATCACCTGCGGCGCGATCGGGTGGACCTCGCGCTGCTGCTGTCGATCGTCCCCGAGTCCTACAGTCTGGCCCTCTCGGAATGCCTGGCGGCCGGTGTGCCGGTGGCGGCTTTCGATCATGGCGCCATCGCCGAGCGCCTGCGCCGGCATGGCGGCGGCCTGCTGGTGGAGCCGGAGGCGGGAGCCGCCGGCATCGCCGCGGCGGTGGCGGCGAGGATCAATGGGCTGCGAATCCCCGGCGAGCCCCGGACGGACGCTCCCCTCCCTGCCGGCGGCGCCGCGCAGGCTTTCGCCGATCTTTATCGGGAGCTCGGATTGTGCTGAGCCATCACGGGAGGATCGCCGAAGATACGGCTGCCGAGGACGCCCATCTCCTGCATCTTGTAGCGCGTCAGCACCCCCAGCACGGAGAGCCCGTAGAGAACGCTCCGGCCCAGGCCGATCTGGGAGGCTTCCGGAAAATAGCGGGTCCGGATTGGAATCTCCCGAAACCGCATGTTCTTCCATACTCCTTGCGCTATGATCTCCGTGTCGAAAACGAAGCCGTCGGAGTTGCTCTCCAGGTCGACGGACTCCAGATAGCGCCGGCTGTAGGCCCGCAGCCCCGAGTGGTACTCCGAGAGATACGCATCGAAAGTAGCGTTGGCCACCGCGGTGAGAAAGAGATTCGCCAGGTATTTCCACTTCGGCATGCCCCCCTCGAGCGGCCGGCCCAGCATACGGCTGCCGAAGACCGCGTCGCACTCGCCGGCCAGCAGCGGCGTCACCAGCTCCGGGACGACCGAGGGATCGTACTGATGATCGGGGTGGACCATCACCACGACGTCGGCGCCGCGGGCGAGAGCCTCCCGGTAGCAGGTCTTCTGATTGCCGCCGTACCCCCGGTTGCGGGAATGGACGAGGACGTGCAGCCCGAGATCGCGGGCGGCCTCCACCGTGCGGTCGCGGCTGGCGTCGTCAACCACCACGACGTCGTCGACCCAGTCCGGGGGGAGGTCCCGCCAGGTGCGCTCCAGAGTCCGCTCGGCGTTGTAGGCCGGCATGACGACGCAAACTTTCAGGCTGCGTTTCGTGGAATCGATCGGCAAGGACAAAAAACAAGCTCCAGCGGTGCGCCGCGATGCGGGGAGCGCGAAGTGTACCACCCAGAACCATGAGTCGATCTTTCTCCTATCCGGCCCGGGCTCATCACCGGGCTCTCACCGCCGCGGGCGAGGTCGAGCGCCTGGCCCGCGCGGCGCTGCGCGGTCTGCGCACCGGAGGCCTCGGGCGGCTCGGACGGCTCGGCAGGTCTCGGCCGCACCCGGCGGAGCTGGCGATGCCCGCCATGGACCTGGACGCGACGCTCGGCGGCTCCAAGCCTCCCATCCTCTACCTGCCGGCCGTGGCCTGGCAGTATCGCTATCAGCGCCCGCAGCACCTGGCGGTGGCCCTGGCCCGGGCCGGTCACCCGGTGCTCTACGTCGACGGCTTCCTGCGCAGCCGGCTGCTGCCCGCCCGCCAGCTCACCCACGTGCAGGGCCGGGTGCACGTGCTGCGGGTGCGCGTGCCGGGGCGGCCGGACCCGTATCGCGAGCCCCTCTGCCCCGCCACCGCGGCGTGGCTCGCCGAGACCATCCTGGCCGGGCTGCGCAACGAGCGCCCGCTGATGGTACTGGTGCAGCTCCCCTTCTGGGCCGAGCTCGGCAGCGAGCTGGCCCGCCGGCTCGGCGTGCCCCTGGTCTACGACCGTATCGACCTGCACGTCGGCTTCCCCGGCGTGCCGGCCGGCATCGAGGCGGTGGAGGCGCGGCTGATCCGCACGGCGGACCTGGTGTGCGCCACCGCCGGCCTGCTGGCGGAGCGTCCACGCGACGCCGGCCCCATGGTGCTGCGGCTGCCCAACGGCGTCGACCTCGAAGCCTTTCCGGCGCCGGCGGCCCATGAGGCCCGCGGTGTCCGCGATGCTGCCGCCCCGGTGCGCGTGGGCTACGTCGGCGCCCTCGGACCGTGGTTCGACGTCGACGCCGTGCAGGAGGCAGCCCGCGTGCTGAGCGGCTGGCACTTCCGCCTCGCTGGCAAAGTGGAGGACCCCGAGGTCGCCGCCCTGAGCGCGCTGCCCAATCTCGAGACGGTGGGCGAGATCCCCTTCGCCGAGGTGCCCGGCTTCCTCGCCGGCCTCGACGTGGCCCTGGTGCCCTTCCGCGACCTGCCCCTCACCCGCGCGGTGGATCCGGTGAAGCTCTACGAGGCGCTGGCGACCGGCCTGCCGGTCGTAGCTCGCCGCCTGCCGGAGACGGAGCGCTGGAGCGAGCCCCTCGTCTACCTCTATGACGATCCGCAGGACTTCGTGCGCCAGCTCCGCCGGGCCGTGGCCGAGCACACTCCGGAGCTCGCCCAGGAGCGCCGCCGCGCCGCCGAGAGCGAGAGCTGGGACCGCCGGGTGGCGGAGCTGCTCCAGGCCGTGATCCCGCTGGCCGCGGATGGGCGGCGGGTCCAGCGGGCGTGATCGCGGTTCCCATGCGCGCCATCCTCGTTCACCGTCTGGGTCCGCCCGAGGTCCTCGAGCTCGCCGACGTGCCACGCCCGGAGCCGGGGCCGCGCCACGTCCTCGTCCACCTTCATACGGCCGGTGTGAACTTTTCGGATACCGAGAGACGGCGGGGGCTGTACAAGAATCTCACCCTGCCCTGGACGCCCGGAACCGAGGGCGCCGGGCGGGTGGTGGCCGTCGGCGCGGACACGGATTCCAACCTGGTCGGCCGGCGCGTCGCCTTCTGGGCCATGCCTCCGGCGGTGAGCGGGACGTATGCCGAGTACGCGGTCGCGCCTGCCGATGCGCTCTTCCATCTGGGTGACGGCGTTGACTATGACCTGGGAGCCGCCTTGCCGGTGCAGGGGCTGACGGCTTACGGGCTGGCCTTCTTCGCGACCAGGCTCGTCCCGGGCACCTCGGTTCTCATCCATGCGGCCGCGGGCGGCGTCGGCCAGATCCTCGTCCAACTCGCCCTGCGGCAGGGCGCCCGCGTGCTCGGGACGGTGTCGAGCCCCGAGAAGGCCGCCGCCGTGGAACGTCTGGGGGGCGAGGCCTTCCTGTACGGTCCGGATCTTCCGGAACGCATCGCGGCGGCCACCGGCGGCCGGGGCGTCGACCGGGTCTTCGACTCGGTCGGCAAGGCCACTCAAGGCCAGAGCCTCGCCGTGCTGGCCCCCTACGGCGAGCTCATCTACTTTGGCGAAGCGAGCGGCCCCCCTGACCCGGTCGACCCGGATCAGCTCTACGACCGGTGCCTCAAGGTCGGCGCCTTCGGCCTCTACATCGACGATCCTGCAACCTGGTCGACCGCCCGCCAGAATCTCCTGGCGTGGGTCGAGGCCGGCGAATTGGAGATCTCGATCTCGCGGCGCTTTCCGCTGGCCGATGCCGCCGAGGCGCACCGGCTCCTGGAGGGCCGGGCGACGACCGGGAAGATGGTGCTGCTGCCGATGGCGGGCTGAGCGGTTCGGCCACCGTGTTAGGCTTCGCGCCTTTCCCGACCTGAAGTGCCAGCCGTTTCGCTGGCCGAGTCCAGTGAAGCGCCCCTTGGGTCCAGTGATGCGAATTCCCGCCCCGCGGGTCAAACGCCGCGACCCGCGGGTCCCCCGAGCCAGGCTCTGAATCTCCCTACCCCGCCGCCGGCTTCCCCTCCGGGATCACGAAGGAGATCTCCCTCGCGATCCACTCGGGATTGGTCTGTCCCTGGCAGGCGGCCCACCAGGCGTGGGGCTCGTTGCCGAAGCGGACCATGCCGCTGTGGCTCGCCGGATCTTTCTGGTCCACCTGCGGATTGGGATCGACGAAGCCGAGCTTGCTGCGGAGGAGCTCAACGTCGGCGGGCTTGCCGGTGAGGAACTTCCAGCCGGGACCGGCGTGGTGCATCTCGGCATACGCCTTTAGCTTCTCCGGCGTGTCCTCTTCCGGCTTGACAGTCAGCGAGTAGAAGGACACGTTGCCTTTCCCCTGCTCGATCAGGATCTTCTGCGCCCTGGCCAGGTTCGCCGTGATCGCCGGGCAGGCGCCCTGGCAGTCCGCATACATAAGGTTGAGCACGACGATCTTGTCCTTCAGCAGGTCCTCGTAGAAACGGACCTGCTTGCCTTCATGGGTGGTCAGGACGACGTCGGGGAAAAAACGCCGCCGCATCATCTCCCGTCCCGAGACGGGCGGTGCGAAGGGGCCGGCCGCCGGGGGGCCGGTGGGGACTTCACAGGCTCCCGCCGGCAGCACGCGCGCCAGGGGGAGCAGGGCCGACACCGCGAGCAATCCTCTTCTCGTCACGCTGGACATGGTGGGATCTCCTTTCGACTCTCGGAATCGGCCTCAAGGCCGGGTGTTGGTGTCGCCGTTCGTCGCGATATCGAACCGGATCATCATGGCGTGGTCTTCGTGGATGATATTGTGGCAGTGCATCGGGTACGGACCCACCCAGTCCCGGAAGCGCATGAAGATCTTGACGTCTCCCCGCGAGGTGAGCCGGACGACGTCTTTCCGCGTCTTGTTCACCCCGGTCGAGGCGCCTCCGCCGCTGCCCCAACTCCCGCCGCTGCGCCAGCCCGATCCCCCTCCCCAGGTGCCGCCATACTGGCTGTCCGGGTAGAGGCCCGCGGCTCCCGAGAGAATCTGGAACTCCTCGAAGTGAATGTGAATGGGGTGCTCCCAGTCGCGGCCGCCGCTGAGCGACCAGGTCTCGACGCTGTTCTTCTGGACGGTGAAGCGCGGATGCAGGCCGTCGAAGAATTGATCGTTCACCGTCCACTCGCCGTTGCGGGTCTGGTCGAATTTGAACGAGCGCTGAACCCGCGGCGTGGCATTCGTGCTCGGCAGCGCGTAGTACGCCGGCAGGGTCGCCGGGTTCACGCTGTTGTCGGCTACCTGCGGCAGATCGACGACGATCTTGAGCAGCAGGCCGCCCTGGCCCGCGGACTTGACGTTGCCGGTGGGGCCGCGGCCATTGGTCTGCTCCAGCCGGTTTTCAATGTACAGGGTCTTGCCCGCGAGCGCGGTGAAGTCCACGATGACGTCCGCCCGCTCCGCGACGCCCAGGGCCACGGCGGGAACCTGGATGGGCGTGGGCAACAGGTTGCCGTCGTTCGAGATCTGCCAGAACTGGTTGTTGGCGCTCAGGTTGGTGAGGTCCGTCAGATAGAGCTGCTGGAAGCGCGACGGGCCGCTGTTGAGCCAGCGGAAGCGGTAGCGCCGGGGATGTACGTGCAGCACGGGCTGGATGACGCCGTTGACCAGGAACTTGTCGCCCAGGATGCCGTCGAGGTTGAAGGTGTCGAATACCAACTGGCCGCTCGACGGATCGAAACACTTATCCGCGAACATCATGGGGATGTCGTAGTCGGGGAAGCTGGGCAGGCGGAAGCCGGTGGTCTCATTCCCCGTGTCATATTGATTGAACAGCAGGTAGAAGCCGGCGAGGCCCTTGTAGACGTTCTGGGAAGTGAAGTCGACCCGGTGATCGTGATACCACAGGGTACTCAGCGACTCGTTGACGTCGCCGTTGGGCAGGTGGGTCGAGTTGAAGCCGGCGAGCACGTTGGGATAGTAGTGATCGTAATATTGGCCGCTCGCGAAAAAGTCCTGGGGAAAGCCGTCGCTCTCGGAAGGGTTGTGGGCGTTGTGCAGGTGGGTGGTGACGGAGGGGAACCCGAAACCCGAGTTGTCCCCGGCCAGGGCGTTGACGTTGCGTACCAGGACGGGCGTCCCGTACTGGGCTACGTACGTTGGGCCCGGGCTGATGCCGTCGAAGCCCCAGATCGTCTGCTGCGGCAACTGATTGGAGACAGTCACCAGACCCGCCCGTTGCGTCACCTGATAGGCCACCGGAGTGGGGAATGGAAAGCCGAGGGGTGGCGCCTGGTGAGCGCGGGTGCGCCCTTCATAGCGAAGTCCGGTGGCCGGATTGATCGTTGTATTGGGAGCGATCTGCGGCGCGGGGGTCAGCGAGGACCAGGCGATCGGCTGCTTGACCGGCATGATGGGAAGGGGAAGGGTGAAGGGTGTGGTTGGAGGGCTGGCGCACTGGCCGCCGTTGTACGTGCCGCCACCCCACGCCCAGGCGCTCACGCCGTTCTTCGCCAGCAGGTAGCCGGTGCTCGAGAGGAGCCCCATCTTGAGGAGGCTCCTCCGGTTCATCAGGCCGGCCTTGATGAGCTCCTGGCGGTTCCTGAAGGCGTTGTACATCTCCTTGAACCGTGCCCGCGAAACCCTCTCTCCCAGGCTGTTGAATTCCATGCGCTCTCCTCCTTAAGTAGGCGTACATGTTTCCCCCGTCACCTTCGACGAGGGCCAAAATCGCTCAGGAATCGAACTGCTGTTCAAGAATAGAGGTGCGGAGGAAGGCGGAGGGAGGGACAAGGGGCGAAAAGTCGACGAACCCGCCAGCGTGTTAGGCTTCGCGCCTTTCTGGAAGACCATGACACTCCGTTCCAATCGACTCGTGCTGACCCTGGGCGGCGCCGCCCTGCTCCTGACGCTCGGAATCTGGGTCAACACCGGGACGCTCGCACCCTATGGCGCCACCCTGAAGAGCCCACTCATCTGGGCGCCCTGCAAGTCACGATCAATACAATCGTCGTCGGCGTCGTTAACGGGCTAAAAACTTAGCCTTATCCTCCGACTGCCTGTACCAAGCCAAGGTGGATTCATACTGCTGCAACAAAAAATCTATTTTCGTCACGGTTTTCCTTTCGGAGCCAGGCTTGGACATCTATTGATATTCAAGACGTGCAGGGCTCTCGTCACATCGCCAACAGCAGCCAGTCCGGAACCCCGAAGACGGTCTCTGTCAGTTGCAAGACCTGGTCGCCGCGGTAGACGACGAGGCCCCCGCGATAGCGATCTCCCAGCACCCGCCTCGCCTGCTCCAAAGGGGTGGCGTCCCTCGCGTCCACCTTCGGGCGTGCTTTGAATTCCACCCCTAGGAGACCCTCTTGCCGCTCCAGGATGAGATCGACCTCGAGTCCGCCGCTGGTACGGAAGTAGGACGCCTCCGTCCGCACGCCCAGGTTCCGTAGGGTGATCAGAATCTGAGCGATCATGGCGTTCTCGTATTGCTCACCGCGCAGACCGCCGATCTCACCGGAGAGGGCGCGCTGGACGCCGCTGTCGAACCAGATGAGCTTCGGGGCTTTGATCAGCCGCACGCTCGGGTTTCCCGCCCAGGCCGGCAGGTGGAAGGTCTGGAACGAGAGATCGAGGTAGCGTAGATATCGGCGTACGGTGGTGACCGGCAGACCTGCATCCCGGGCCAACTCGGAATAGATGAGGATCCTGCCCGCCCGCAAGGCGGCCAACCGATGACAGTTGGCGAAGGCCTCCAGGTCCCGCAGATTCGCGAGGTCCGCCAGGTCCCGTTCGAGGTAGGTGGCCTGATAGGCGTCGAGCCAGTCTCGTCGCTCCTCGACAGGATATTGGAGGAGGGCCGGCAAGCCTCCCCACTCCAGCGAATGCTGCAAGGCTGCCTGAGCCGCGCCCACCTGGGGCCCGACGACGCCATCCTGCAGGGCCACGAGCCGGCCGGCCAACCCTGGAAGGTCCGCCATCAGACTCGCAATCAAAGGCTCCTTCGGGACGGTTCCATCATAGAGAGGGACGAGCTCGCCCACGGTGAGAGGCCATAGCTCATAGAGGAAGACCCGACCTGCGAGGCTCTCGCGGACCTGCTCCAAGAGGAGGATGCGGGAGGAGCCAAGGAGGACGGAGAACGCGAGGTTCCCTTCATCATAGGCCCACTTGATCTTGTCGAGAAGGCCGGGAGCCTTCTGGACCTCGTCGAGCACCGCCGGTCCCACGACCTTCCCCCACGCCTCCGCGGGCACCGCTTTCAGCCGCTCGCGTTCTCCCGGGGAGTCGAGATTCAAATACCGAAGCTCACTTCCGTAGAGAGCACGGGCCAGGGTCGTCTTGCCCACCTGCCGCGCCCCGGTCAGCACGACGATCCTTCGCGGCCCAGAAGGCTGAGGCAGACGGGCAGCCAAGATTCTCGGCAACATGCCAGATAGCCTAGCAATCTGACCACACCGTGGTCAAATTACAAGGTAATCCGACCACGACGGCTTGGCCGAAGATATTTAGGGGGAGCAGAGCGAAGCGTCGACGATCCCGCCGCCGTGTTAGGCTTCGCGCCTTTCCGAGAGACCATGAAGCTCCACTCCAGCCGACTCGTGCTCACCCTGGGCGGCGCCGCCCTGCTCCTGACGCTCGGAATCTGGGTCAACACCGGGACGCTCGCACCCTATGGCGCCACCCTGAAGAGCCCACTCATCTGGGCGCCCTGCAACTATCCCCTGAACATCGACAACCCGCACTTCAAGGCGACGTTCCTGATGCTCGACGGGGCTCCCCGCAGCCAGTGGGAGTCCAGCGTCGTCCTGCGGCGCATCCTCTATCCGCTGCTCGCCTACCCCTTCATGAAGCTCCTGGGGTTCGGCGCCGGGGGGCTCGTCACCAACGTCCTGCTGGCCGTGGGATCGCTCGCCCTCTTCTGGCTGGCGCTCCGCCGCCGGCTCGGGGGCGAGCCGCCTCTCGCCATCCTGGCGCTCCTCGCCACCTATCCCGGGTGGATGTACTGGGCCGGCCTCCCCTACTCCTACGCCACCATCGTCCCCTTGAGCCTCCTCTGCATGGTGCTTCTCTGGCGGGTCGAGACGCTGAACGGCTGGCGCCACGCGCTGCTCGCCGGCCTCGCGATGGGGGTCCTGTTCACGGGCTACGACCTGCTGCCCTTCTTCGGCGTCGCGGGTGTGCTCCTCCTCCTCTGGCGGCGGCTCTGGGTACCGTGCGCCGTCTTCGCCCTGGCCACGGTGATCCCTTCCGCCCTGACCTCGGCCGTCCTCTGGCAGGTCTACCGGGTGCCGTTCCGCAACGGCAACACCGAGGCCTATTACAAGGTGATCCGGAGTTATCTCCACGTCTCGACGGTGGACCTCGGGGCTTGGTGGTACTGGCTGCGCGCCTTCCCCTGGGCGGTGAGGGACAACTACTTCTTCAGCAACTTCCTCTTCCTGCCCGTGCTCGTGCTTCTGGTCCTGGCAATCCTCGGGGCTCAAAGGCTCCGGAGCGACGAAGGGATGATCCCGGTCCTGCGACCGCCGGAGATCTGCCTCGCGATCACGGCCGTGCTTCTTTTCCTGTTCCTGAACCTGGCACCACCCTATGACGGCTGGCAACTGCGCGGCTCCTGGGTGCCCCGCCTCTACCAGCCCATCTTCGTGGCGATGGTCAGCCTTCTGGCGGGATTCTTCCAGACGCGCGCCAGCCTGCTTCCCGGGCTCCTGCGAAAGGGAACGTGGGCTGCCCTCGGCCTGGTCGTGGCTCTTCAGGCCTGGGTGGTGTTCGCGCCGGTGCTGGGCGCGCCCGGGCTCAGCGGTGAGATCTACCTTCGCTTCTACCATCACGCGTCGCGGCCCTTCTACGCCGAGAATCTCAAGAAGCTGGGAACGCGGCCGGTGGGGTTCTGCAACTGAACCCTGGTCCTTCATCGTGTACTCTTTCCGCCCATGACCGCCCTGGTTGACCGCCCTTCCCCGGCAGCTCCCGCGGAGCCTCTGCGCCTCGATCCGGCGGAGGAGGCTTATCGCCGGGAGCGCATCAACCATTGGGACGCGGTCGCCCGCGGCTGGGAGCGCCGGTCGGGCCTTGCGGGGACGTATCACCGGCGCCTCGAACGGGTCTACGGCTACCAGGTGCCGCCGGGGCTGCGGGTGCTCGAGATCGGCTGCGGCCTGGGCGACCTGCTCGCCGCCCTGGAGCCCGCCTCCGGGGTGGGGATCGACTTCTCGGGCGAGATGGTGCGGCGGGCCGCCGAGCGCCATCCCGGTCTGCGCTTCCTCGTCGCCGACGCCCACGATCTGTCGGCGCTGGCCGGCGAGACCTTCGACGTCGTCATCCTCTCCGACCTGATCAACGACGCCTGGGACGTCCAGCGGCTGCTGCGGCAAATCGCGCCTCTCACCACGCGGCGGACGCGGGTGATCCTCAACTTCTACAGCCGCCTCTGGGAGATGCCGCTCGCCCTCGCGCAGCGCCTGGGTCTCGCCCGGCCGTTCCTCCTCCAGAACTGGCTCACCGTGGGCGACGTCGAGAACCTGCTGCGACTGGCCGGCTTCCAGACCATCCGCAAGGCGCAGGAGGTGCTGCTGCCGCTGCCCATCCCCCTGCTGGCGCCGCTGTGCAACCGCGTCCTGGCCCGGCTGTGGCCCTTCCGGCACCTGTGCCTCAGCAACCTGGTGGTGGCCCGGCCGGCGCCCCAGCCCCTCCCCGCGGAGCCCATCGTCTCCGTCGTCGTGCCGGCCCGCAACGAGGAGGGGAACATCGCCAACATCCTCGCGCGCACTCCGGAGATGGGCGCGGGCACCGAGCTGATCTTCGTCGAGGGCCACTCCACGGACGCCACCTGGGAGGCGATCGGCCGCGAGTGCGCGGCTCATCCCGAACGGCGGACCGTGGCATTCCGCCAGACCGGCAAGGGCAAGGGCGACGCCGTGCGCCTCGGCTTCGCGAAGGCCACCGGCGACGTGCTGATGATCCTGGACGCCGACCTCACCGTGCCGCCCGAGGACCTCCCCCGCTTCTACGAGGTGCTGCGCTCCGGCCAGGGCGAGTTCGTCAACGGCGTGCGACTCGTCTACCCCATGGAGAAGGAGGCGATGCGCTTCGCCAACCTGCTGGGCAACAAGTTCTTCAGCCTCGCCTTTTCCTGGCTGCTCGGCCAGCGCATCAAGGACACGCTCTGCGGCACCAAGGTGCTGCGCCGGCCCGACTACGAGACTCTCGCCGCCAACCGCTCCTACTTCGGGGACTTCGACCCCTTCGGCGACTTCGACCTCCTGTTCGGCGCCGCCAAGCTCAGCCTGGAGATCGTCGAGGTGCCGGTGCGCTACCGCGAGCGCACGTACGGCACCACCAACATCCAGCGCTGGAGCCATGGCTGGCTGCTGCTCAAGATGTGCGCCTTCGCCGCCGGGCGGATCAAGTTCATCTGAGCCCATGGGCACGCTCGCGCGCTGGCTCGCCCACCCGCTCACCCGCGGCCTCGATATCGACGATCCGCGCACCACGCACCTGCGGCGGCGGATCCTCGCCGAGAAGCGCTTCCTGCATCGCATCTACGAGGAGTGGTACGCCATGATCGCCGCCTCCCTGCCGGCTGGCGACGGCGCCGTGCTGGAGCTCGGAGCCGGCGCCGGGTTCCTCTCCGAGTACGTGCCGGGGCTGGTGCGGTCGGAGGTTTTCCTGAGTTCCGAGCTGGACGTGGTGCTGGACGGGCAGGACCTGCCGTTCTCAGCCGGTGCCCTGCGGGGCATCGTCATGACGAACGTCCTTCATCACCTGCCGCGCCCCCTGCGCTTCTTCGCCGACGCGGCCCGAGCGGTCCGCCCCGGTGGTGTCGTGGCCCTGATCGAGCCGTGGGTCACGGGGTGGTCGCGGCAGGTCTATACCCGGCTCCATCACGAGCCGTTCCTGCCTGAGGGCGATTGGGAGATCCCGGCCGGGGGGCCGCTCTCAGGGGCCAACGGCGCCCTGCCCTGGATCCTCTTCGAGCGCGACCGCGAGCGGTTCGAGCGGGCGGCGCCGGCCTGGCGGGTGCGATCCATCACGCGGATCATGCCGTTGCGGTATCTCGTCTCCGGCGGCGTCTCCCTGCGCAGCCTGGTGCCGGCCGCGAGCTACCCGTTGTGGCGAGGTCTCGAACGGGCGCTCTCGCCGTGGTCCCGCCAGTTCGCGATGTTCGCCCATGTGATGCTCGAACGGAGAGCGGAGTGACAGGCGATTCGCTGATCCACCGCGTGGGCAGAATCGTCACCCGGGCGCTCCTCTCTCCTGCCCTGCGCGACCGGCCTCTGGCCCGCACCCTCTACGCGCGGCTCTACCTGCTGGGCAAGGGCCTCGCCGAGCGACGCGAGCAGAGGTTCTTCCGCCAGCGAGTGTCGCCCGGCATGGTGGTCTTCGACGTCGGAGCGAATGTCGGCTTCTACACCACCCTCTTCGCGGACCTCGTGGGTCCCACCGGCCGCGTCCACTCCTTCGAGCCCGACCCGTTGAGCTTCGGCATCCTGAAAAATCGAACTGCCCAAAACGTCAACGTGACGGCGAATCAAGCCGCGGTGGGTGATCGCTCGGGGATCATCACCCTCTTCTGCAACCGCTCGAACCGTGCCGACAACCGCGTCCACGCGTCGCTGGGAGAGGAGACCGCAGAGACCGTGGAGGTGCCGCTCACGTCGCTGGACGACTACTGCGCAGCCATCCATCGTATTGACGCCGTCAAGATGGACATCCAGGGTGCCGAGGTGGCCGCCCTGCGGGGATTCCGGCGGACCCTGGCGCGCACCCTGCCACGCTGGCTGCTGATCGAGTTCTCTCCCGAGCACCTGCGCGCCGCCGGCTCCGGGCCGGAGGATTTCTGGGCGATTCTGGACGAGCTCGACTTCGAGCCCTGGGCTTTCGGCGACGGCGGGCGGCCCTTCCGGATCGAGGACCGCGCGGCCTTCGCGCGGGGCTATGAGACGGGATATACGGACATCTGGGCCCGGCGGAAAATGGTAAAGTCTTCCTCCTGAAATATGGCTATCGACATCCCCCGTTCCGCACGCGTCTACGTCGCCGGTCATCGTGGGCTGGTGGGCTCGGCCATCGTCCGCCGGCTGCGCCAGGAGGGCTTCGAGAACCTCCTCACCGCCAGCCGCGAGCAGCTCGACCTGCGCGACCAGGCGGCGGTGAACTACTGGTTCCGGGCCAACCGGCCGGAGTACGTGTTCCTCGTCGCGGGCACGGTGGGCGGCATTCTCGCCAACTCCACCCGCCCGGCGGAGTTCATCTACGACAACCTGATGATCCACGCCACGGTGGTGCAGGCGGCCTATCTCCACGCCGTCCGCCGCCTGCTCTACCTGGGAAGCTCCTGCATCTACCCCCGGGAGTGCCCGCAGCCGATCCGCGAGGAATTTCTGCTCACCGGCCTGCTGGAGCCCACCAACGAGCCCTATGCCATCGCCAAGATCTCAGGGATCAAACTTTGCCAAGCCTACCGCCGGCAGTATGGCTGCGACTTCATCTCGGCCATGCCGACCAATCTCTACGGACCGCACGACAACTTCGACCTCCAGAGCTCCCACGTGCTGCCAGCGCTGATGCGCCGCTTCCACGAGGCCCGCGCCACGGGTGAGGGCGAGGTGACGGTGTGGGGCACCGGCGCACCGCGGCGCGAGCTGCTGCATGTCGACGACCTCGCCGACGCCTGCTTCTTCCTCATGCGCCACTATGAGGAGGACCAGCACATCAACGTCGGCACGGGCGAGGATCTCAGCATCCGCGAGTTGGCGGAGACGCTCCGCGAGGTCGTGGACCCCGGCGTGCGGCTCGTCTTCGATCCCACGAAGCCGGACGGCATGCCCCGCAAGCTGCTCGACGTCAGCCGCCTGCACAACCTCGGCTGGCGCCATCGCATCGGGCTGCGCGAGGGGATCGAGAGCACCTACGCCTGGTTCCGGCAGAGCTACGAGGAAGCGATCCTGCCGGCGGCGGGGGCGTTTTCCTAACGGCCCCCTCATCACCCCGGCCCTCTTCTCCCATCGCCCTCCCCCCAACCGGGAGAAGAGGGAGAAAGACAAAACCGCGAGCCCGTAGGGCGGCATTCCTGTAGCCCCGGGTGGGAGCCGGCGGAGCCGGTGGGAACCCGGGGATGGGTGGCCGCGTTGACTCTTACCCTCCCGCCTGGAACGCCGTCCACGCCTCCCCCGCCAACATCGCCGCGATGCGGCTCGCCGCCTGCCCGTCGCCATACGGGTTGACCGCCCGCGCCATCTCCAGCCAGGCCTCCGGCGAGGTAAGCAGCCGCGACGCCTCCGCGACGATGCGCTCCGGGTCGGTGCCCACCAGCCGCGCCACGCCGGCCTCGATCCCCTCCGGCCGCTCGGTCGTCTCGCGCAGCACCAGCACCGGCTTGCCGAACGCCGGGGCCTCCTCCTGGAGACCGCCGCTGTCCGTGAGGACGAAGCGGCAGCGCGCCAGCAAGACCATCAGCTCGCGATAGCCGAGGGGCTCGCACAGCTCCAGGTTGGGGAGCCCCGAGAGCTGCTCGACGGCGGGGCCGCTGACGTTCGGGTTGCGGTGCACCGGATACTTCCAGACGACCTCCGGGAAGCTCTCCGCCAGCCGGCGCAGGGCGGAGAAGATGCCCCGCAAGGGAGAGCCGAAGCTCTCGCGCCGGTGGACGGTGATCAGCACCTCGGGCCGCTCCGGAGACTCCGGCGCCGCGAAATCCAGCGAGCGCAGGGCGTCGATCACCGTGTTGCCGACGACGTGGACTTGGCTCCGCTCGCGTCCTTCGGCCAGCAGCGCCCGCCCGGCGCGCTCGGTGGGGGCGAAGAGGGCCGCGGCCAGCAGGTCGATGATCCGCCGGTTCGCCTCCTCGGGAAACGGCTGGGTCAGATCGCCGGTACGCAGCCCCGCCTCCACGTGGCCAACCCGGACGCCGCGATGGAAGGCGGCCAGGGCGGCGCTCATCGCCGTGGTCGTATCGCCTTGCACCAGCAGCCAGTCCGGCCGGCGGTCGCGCAGCACTTCGTCGAGAGCGGCCAGGGAGGAGGCCGCGAGGCCGTTGAGCGTCTGATCGGGGGTCATCAGGCGCAGGTCCAGATCGGGCCGCAGGCCGAAGAGCTCCTGCACCGGCTCCAGCAGCTCCCGGTGCTGGCCCGTGGTGACCACGGTCAAAGCGAAGCGGTCCGGGCGCCGGCGCAACGCCGAGATCACCGGGGCCATCTTGATGGCTTCGGGACGGGTGCCGTAGACGGCGAGGATCTGGAGCGGGCGGGAATCCGCAAGTCCGGTCAAAGTCGAATCTCCCCAAGCGCGCGCCGGGCGCACTATACCCCCTCCTTGCCTCCGCGGAAGATCGCCAAGCATGAAATAATTACCAGGCACGGCCTTTGCTGGCGTGGGGGGCCATGGTACGTTCGCCCGGCGGCACGTAAACGGCGGAGAAGGGAGAGCAGAGAGCGCGCATGTTCACGACGGCCTTGACGTTCATTCAGTTCGGCGCCCAGCAGGGGCCCGGTATTTTCCGGTTCTTTTTCCAGACGGGCCCGATGGCGAAGTTCATCCTCGGCGTCCTGGTCTTGTTCTCTCTCGGCTCGTGGGCCATCATCCTCGGCAAGCTGGTGCATTTCAGCCGCGCCGACCGGCAGAGTGAGAAGTTCATGGAGGCTTTCCACCGCAGCCAACGCTTCAGCGAGGTCAACTCCGTGGCGAGCAAGCTCGGCGCCTCGCCGCTGGTCGGCATCTTCCAGGCGGGCTACGCCGAGATCGACAGCCAGATCAAGAACGCCCCGGAGCCGGAGCGGGCGGGCGAGAAGCGGGCCTACCGCATCAGCTCGATCACCGCCCTCGAACGGACGCTGGCCCGCGCCGTCAACGTGGAGCTCCAGACGGTGACCCGCTGGACGGGCTTCCTCGCCACCACCGCAGCCGCCGCGCCGTTCATCGGCCTTTTTGGCACGGTGTGGGGCATCATGCAGGCCTTCAACGACATCGGCCTTCAGGGCTCGACCTCGATCGTGGCCGTGGCCCCCGGCATCGCCGAGGCGCTGATCAACACCGCCGCCGGCCTCGCCGCCGCCATCCCGGCCCTCATCGCCTACAACTACTTCTCCCAGCACCTGCGCCGTCTGCGCACCAAGATGAACGACTTCGTGCTCGAATTCCTCAACTTGGCCGAGCGGAACTTCACGTAGGAGAAGAGGCCTCGCGATGGCTTTCAATCCAGGCAACGGGAACGACGACGACGAGCCGGTGATGGCGGACATCAACGTCACGCCCCTCGTGGACGTGATGCTGGTGCTGCTCATCATCTTCATGATCGCCGCGCCCATGCTCCACCAGGGGGTCGAAGTGGCCTTGCCCAGGGCCAACGCCCAGAACCTGCCGCTGCGCGTCCAGGACCCGCTGGTGATCTCCATCGACCGCAACGGCCGGGTCTACCTGAAGGAAAACGCGGTGGAGACCGAGGAGCTGGTGGCGCGGGTGAAGACCCAGATCGCCGCCCGCGGCGACGACACGGTGTTCCTCAAGGGCGACCGCGACGTGCCCTACGGCAAGGTGATCGAGGTGCTGGACCTGCTGCACCAGGGGGGGATCGTGCACGTCGGCATGGTGACGGATCGCGGAGACCGCGGGAGGCGGGACCGCTCGTGAGCCAGGCAGTCGACCGCATTCTGGCGCAGCGCTCCCGGCGCGAGAGCCGGCGGCCGGAAGCCGTGAGCCTCGGCCTCGCCGCCCTCCTCCACGGCGGCGCCATCACGCTCGCCCTGCTGCTCCCCCGGCTCGCGCCACCGCCGCCGCCGATGACGTTCGTGCCGGTGCAGATCATTCCCGCCGCCGCCCTCGGCGTGCGCCGGCCCGCCAGCCGGCCCAAGGCCGAGAAGCCGGAGCCGCCGGCTCCGGAGCCCGCAAAGGCGGAGCCGCCTCCCAAACCCGAGCCGAAGCCGGAAAAGCCGGAGCCCAAACCGGAGCCGAAGCCCGACAAAATCGCCTCCAAGCCCCGCGACGACGTCCCCACCCTACCGGACCGGACATCCAAGAAGCCGGAGAAGCCGGTGAAGCCCGCGCCTCCCGCTCCCCGCCCCGCCCCCACCGGCGGCACGGGGACGAACCCGGCGGGTACGGCGCCGATGGGCACGCCCGACGGCGATCCCGGCCGGCGCGGCTCGCCCACCGGCAATCCGCTCGGTACGTCCTCCTTCGGCTCGCAGATCGCCGGCCTCGACAATCCGGACTTCAAGTTCGGCTACTACCTCGATCAGCTCCTGTCGGCCATCGACGCCAAATGGGCCCGGCCGCCCCTGGGCGACAAGGTCGAGTGCACCATCGGTTTCCGCATCCAGCGCGACGGCAGCATCGCCGAGCTGACGGTGGCCCGCTCCTCGGGCTACAATTCGTTCGACTTGGCGGCGTTGCGCGCGGTGCAGAACGCCTCCCCCTTCCCGCCGCTGCCGCGGGCTTACCGGAACGACTCCCTGGGCGTCAACCTGATTGTCCGCTGATCAACCCGCTGACCGACTCGAGGTGTCATGAGACCGAGATCCGCCGCCCTGCCCCTCCTCCTCGTCATCCTGTTTCCGCTGGCCCTGGTGCTCGCCGCCGCCCAGCAGCCGCCGGCCCCGGCCCCCGCTCCGGCCGCCACGCCGGGCCAGCAGCCGGGTCAGGTGACCCTGGTGCTGCCCGGCAACGGCCAGCAGCGCCGGATCAAGCTCGCCTTCCCCGCCTTCAGCGGCCAGCCGGGAGGCAACGCCGCCAATGCCGCCGCCGCGGGCCGGGAGCTCGAGGAGACCGTGCGGCGCGATCTGGACGCCTCGGGCTACTTCGAGATCCAGGGCCCGGACGTGCTCTCCGGTCTGCACCTGACCGGGGACGTGCAGAAGGACCTCTCGCTCTACAAGTCCACCGGCAACGAGGTGATCCTGCTGGGCGAGGTGAAGAACGAAGAGGACCGGCTGGTGTTCGACGGCCGCGTGCTCGACGCCGCCAGCGGCCAGCCGGCGCTCGCCAAGCGCTACCGCGGTCCCTACTCGGTGAGCCGGCGCATGGCCCACACCTTCGCCGACGAGGTGATCCGCACGCTGACCGGCAAGACCGGCATCTCCCTCTCCGCCATCGCCTACACCTCCGACCGCTCCGGCGCCAAGGAGATCTGGGTGATGGACTACGACGGGGCCAATCCGCGGAAGATCACCGGCCACCACTCGACCTCGATGTCGCCGGCCTGGAGCCCGGACGGCGCCTCGCTCGCCTACACCTCGTTCTTCAACGGTCCGCCATCCCTCTACCTCGCGGACCTAGCGAGCGGCCGCAAGCGGCCGATCGTCACCTCGGGCACGCTCAACACCAGCCCCAGCTTCTCGCCGGACGGCAAGCACGTCGCCTTCGCCCGCTCGCTCGACGGCAACGTCGAGATCTTCATCGCCGACGTCGACGGCGGCAATCTGCGGCGGCTGACCAACTCCCCCGCCATCGACACCAACCCGGCGTGGAGCCCCAAGGGCGCCAACATCGCCTTCACCTCCAGCCGGGCCGGCAACCCGCACGTCTATCTGATGGACGCGGACGGGGCCAACCAGCGGCGCCTCACCTTCGACGGCACCTACAACGACGGCGCCGCCTGGAGCCCGGAGGGCGACCTGATCGCCTACGCCAGCCGGCGCGACGGCCAGTTCCAGATCGCCATCACCAACGTCGGCACCCTGGAGACCCAGGTGTTGACCTCCGGCCCGGGCGAGAACGAATCGCCGACGTTCGCCCCCGACGGGCGCAAGATCGCCTTCACCTCGCGCCGTAGCGGCCGCAAGCAGATCTGGGTCATGCAGCTCGACGGCAGCAATCAGCACCCCATCACCACCGAGGGTAGCAACGACATGGCCGATTGGTCGCACGGCGCTCCGCCGCAATAACGCGGAAGTTTGGTACAGTGGCAGGTGAATTGACAGCAGCACGACGAAGAATCGAGGAGACCGCATGAACCGAAAGCTGATGGCCTGGATCGTAGTTCCGGCGCTGTTGACCGTTATGTACGGCTGCCCGAAGAAGAAGCCGAAGACACCGCCGCCGGACCTTAACGTGGAGACGACGACGGTGCCCGCACCGCCGGCGCCCACCCCTGCGCCGCCCACGGATGTCGCGCCGCCGCCCACTCCGCCGGTGGTCGACAAGACCGAGGACCCGCTGCTCTCCTCCGACCTGCAGGTGGTCAACGACGAGCTGCGCCGCCGCGGTTTCAGCCCGGACATCTACTTCGATTACGACGAGAGCACCCTCTCCGACGACACCCGCCAGAAGCTGTCGCGCAACGCCGACCTGCTCAAGAGCCAGCCGCAGTTCTCGATGACCATCGAGGGCCACGCCGACTCGCGCGGCACCAACGAGTACAACCTCGCCCTGGGCGAGCGCCGCGCCAATGCCGTGCGCGACTACCTCTCCTCCCTGGGAGTCGCCGCCACCCGCATGCGGACCATCTCCTATGGTGAGGAGCGCCCGGTCTGCACCGAGGAGGCGGAGAGCTGCTGGTCGCAGAACCGCCGCGTCCACATGATCATCACCGGCCGCGCCAACGCGGGCTGACATCGGCTGAAATTGGGGTGACATGAGACCGCTACGCTCCCTCTCTCTAGTCGTCTGCCTCGCGGTGGCCCTGGCCGCCGCGGGGTGCGTCTCCTCGCAGGACATCCAGGGCTTGCAGACGCAGCTCACCGACATCCAGAAGCAGATGCTCCAGCTCCAGAAGCAGGCCGGGGAGGCCCCCAGCAAGCAGGAGGTCACCAACCTGCAATCGAGCGTCGGCCAGCAGATGCAGGGGCTGCTCAAGACCGAAGCGGATATGCAGGTGAAGCTCCAGGACCTGTCGGCCCAGATCGAGGCCCTGCAGGCCAAGCTGGAGGACACCAACTACCGCCTGTCGCAGCTCTCGCAGCAGATCGCGACCACCAACCAGGAGCTGAAGAGCTTCCACCCGCCGGCGGCGACGGTGCCGGCGCCGGACGGCACCACGACGGCCCCGCCGCCGCAGCAGCCTCCGCCTGGAGCCGGCGCCGATCCCAAGGCCCTCTACGACGCCGCCTACAACGACTTCCTCAAGAGCAACTACGACCTTTCGATGAGGGAGTTCCAGGAGTACCTGACGAACTTCCCCAACACCGACCTGTCGGACAACGCCACCTACTGGATCGGCGAGGGCTACTATCGCCAGAAGCGCTTCCGCCAGGCCATCGAGCAGTATGACGCCGTGCTGAGCAGGTTCCCGCGCAGCGACAAGACGGCGAGCGCCCTGCTCAAGAAGGGCTACGCCCATCTGGAGCTCGGCGAGCGCTCTCAGGGGATCGTCCAGCTCCAGCACGTCCTGCGGACCTACCCCACGAGCGACGAGGCCAACCTGGCGCGGGGCCGGCTGCGCGAAATGGGAGTTGACGTCCGCTAAGCTTGACGCGCGGTCGCTCACGATGGTATAAACCTCTGCCGCGCTCCGGTGCGGCTTCAGGGATTTTTCCCCTTACAACCCGAACTTTACGCAAGACCACGAAGGAACCATGGCGAATGGCGAATACCAAGTCGGCTGAGAAGCGGAACCGTCAGAACCTCAAGGCGCGCGAGCGCAACCGCGCGCAGCGTTCACGCCTGCGCACGGCCATCAAGAGCCTTCGCTCGGTCGTGGCGGCCGGCGATACGGCCAAAGCAGCCGAGCTGCTGCCCGTGACCCTGGGCATCATCGACAAGATCGCCCAGAAGAAGGTCATTCACGCGAACACGGCGTCGCGCTACAAGTCCCGCCTCGCGAAGAAAGTCGCCGCCCTGGCGAAGTAGGGCCTCTCCCCCCTTCCAGGCTGACGGGTCTCGCCGAGCGTCGCGCTCGGGGAGGCCGTGGTGTGTCTGGATGCTTTGACGTCTCGGAGCCTCCCCCACCCAAAGCCCTCACCCCCTAACCCCCTCTCCCGCCCCAGGAGAGGGGGAAGGCCTGCGAGGCCGTTTCGCATTGCCCTCCCTCTTCTCCCGGTGTGGGGGGTTGGGAGGGGGCGGGAGAAGAGGGCCGGGGTGATGAGGGTCTTGGGCGGGGGCGTTCCCCGCCTGAAACGAATTCCCCTTCCCGCGCGCCTATGGAAAGTGGAACGCTTCTCATTCGCGAGGCAAAAGGAGGGTAAACTGGAGTGGCCTTCCCGGCGACCCAGATCATGAGCGCGCAAACGGAGAGCGGTCTCCTCAGACTCGCGATTGCCAAGGGACTCCTGCGTTGGGAGGACCTCGACTCCGTTTCCGACCATCTGCCCGCGAGCTCGGGCAGCCTCGACGACTCGCTCCTCCACGGCCGCTGGATCCGCGCGCTCATCGACGCCGGCTTCCTTGACGCCGGAGCCGTCGCGAGCCTCGCCGCCGAGCTCGAGCGCACCGGGGATGACCTCACTCCGGACCTGATGGCCGGCGCCAGCCCCTGGAGCCGGCGTCCCTCCAGCGCCTCCGGACGCTTCTTCAGCCAGGACGTCGTCTCCCCGGGCTCCGCCGAGGGACTCGACCTCGCCCCCGAGTACCGGTTCCTCACCGGTTGGAACCGCTATCAGGTCGAGCGTCTGCTGGGCTCCGGCGGCATGGGCACGGTGTACAAGGCCTTCGACCCCACACTCGGCCGCTACGTCGCCCTCAAGTTCCTGCACCGCAACGACGACGACCATACCCAGCGCTTCCTGCGCGAGGCGCGGGCTCAGGCACGCATCGCCCATCCCCACGTCTGCCAGGTACACGAGGTGGGCGAGGTCGAGGGCCGGCCCTACATCGCGATGCAGTACATCGACGGCCGGAGCCTCGGCGAGCTCTGCGAGGAGCTGACGGTCGAGACCAAGGTGCGGCTCATTCGCGACGTGGCGCGGGCCGTCCACGCCGCCCACCGCAACGGCCTCATCCACCGCGACCTCAAACCGGGCAACATCCTGATGGCGCGGGACGAGTCCGGCGCTCTCCACCCCTTCGTCGTGGACTTCGGGCTCGCCCAGGAACAGGACGAGGTCGCCCTTTCCCGCACCGGGATGATCAGCGGCACTCCGGCCTACATCTCCCCGGAGCAGGCGCAGGGCAGGCCGCTCGACAAGCGCACCGACGTCTACAGCCTGGGCGTCGTGCTCTACGAGCTGCTGGCCGGTTTCCCGCCGTTCAAGGGCTCCAATCTGGCACGCATCCTCGTGCAGCTCGTGCAGGAGGACGCCAAGCCCTTGCGGCAGATCGATCCCGCCATCCCGGAGGATCTGGAGACTCTCGTCGCCCGGTGCCTGGAGAAGGACCCGGCCCGGCGCTACGAGTCGGCCCGCGACCTCGCCGAGGATCTCGACCGCTTCCTGGAGGGCGATCCCATCCTCGCCCGGCCGGCCGGCTGGGGCTACCGGGCGGGCAAACGGCTGCGCAAGAACAAGGCCCTGGCTGCCGTCTCCGTCGCCGCCGTGCTGGCCCTCGCGGTGCTCGGCGCCTACAGCGTCAGGCAGCAGATGCGGGCGCGCGAGCGGGCGGAGCTCGCCCAGCGCTTCGGCCAGCGCCTCGGCGAGCTCGAGAGCAGCATGATGTACGAGGCCTTCCTCCCCCGCCACGACATCACGCCGCACAAGCAGCGGCTGCGCCGGGAGATGGACGCCATCGCCGGAGAGATGGAGCGGCTCGGCGAGATCGCGGCAGGCCCCGGCAACTTCGCGATCGGGCAGGGCTACCTCGTGCTCCATCAGTACGCGGCGGCACGCGCCCCCCTGGAGCGAGCCTGGCAGGCCGGCGAGCGCAGCCCGGAGATTGCCATCTCCCTGGGGGAGGCCCTGGCCGCCTCCTATGCGCGGGCCCTGGAGGAGGGCAGCCTTCAGGCCAGCCCCGAGAACCTCGACCGCACCTACCGCCAGCCGGCCCTCACCTACCTGCGCACGGCGATACGCGCTCCCCAGGAAGCTCCCTATGTGGCGGGGCTCATTGCCTATCTGGAACGGCGCTATCCGGACGCGCTGGCCGCGGCGCGCCGGGCACAGGTCCAGAACCCTTCGTTCTACAAGGCGGCCCAACTGGAGGCCCTGGTCTACCTCTCCCAGGGGACCGAGTCGGCCAACGCCGGCCGCTACGAGGAGGCTCAGGGCCTATTCGATCGCGCCGGCGAGGTCTACCGCCAAGCTCTTGCTCTCGTGCCCAGCGAGCCCGGCCTCTATGCCGGCAACTGTGACCGCTGGACCCGCTGGCTGGGCGCGACCATGGCGGCGCGCGACGTGCAACCGGCCGAGGTGGCGCGGACGCAGGCGGCCTGCGATCTGGCCCTGAAGGTGGACCCGGAGCTCGCCGACGTCCTGATCCTCAAGGCCGCCGGCGCCTGGCGGTTGGGCGATCAGAAAGCCAAGCGCGGCGAAGATCCGGGAGTCGACCTCAAGGAAGGAATCCGCCTTTCCGAGCGCGCCATCGCTCTCGACAGCCGGGACGCCCGGGCCTTCAACTATCTCGCGTTCTCTCACCGATCGCTGGCGCAATGGGAGCTGGCGCATGGGCACGATCCCGCCGAGCACATCGAGAAGGGCATCGCCGCCGCCCGCAAAGCCGTAGAGGCTCAGCCCGAGATGGCCGCCGCCCATGCCGGTCTCGGCACCGCGTATCTGGTCCTGGTCCACTCCCGGCAGCGCCGTGGGCTCGACCCCAGCAAGGCCCTGGAGGCCGCCGCCGCGTGCTATCAAAAGTCGATCGAGCTCGATCCCAAGCGCGTGGCGTCCTACACCAACCTCGGCAACGTCTGGAAGTCCATGGCCGAGGTCCAGGTGGCGCAGGGTATCGATCCCAGCGCCTCCGTGGGAAACGCCATGGCGGCCTTCGAGCAGGCGGTGCATCTCAACCCGCAGTACGCTCCGGTCCACAACAACCTGGGCAACGTCCAGCTCACCCTGGGCGAGTACCTGCTCACCCGCGGTATCGATCCCCGCGAGGCTTTGACCCATGCCGCCCGCGACTACGAGCGCGCCCTCGCCATCAAGCCCGACTATGGACTGGCCCGCTTCAACCTCGGCTACACCTACCGCAGCCTGGCCGAGGGGCTCGTGGACCAGGGGCAGGATCCCGGACCCGCCCTTGCCGCCGCGGACTCTGCCCTCGGCGAGTATCTACGCCTCAACGCCGACGACGCGGACGCCTTCCTGGAGCAGGCGCGCGTCCGTCTCGTCGCCGCCAAGTGGAACCTGAAAAACAGGATCAGCCCGATGTCCGCCTTGGGTCAGGCCGCGGCCGACCTCCTGCGTGCCGAGAAGGTCAACGCCAAGAATCCGGACGTCCTCTTCACTCAAAGTCAGGTGGCGCGCTTCGAGGCCGAGGCCGCCGCGAGCTCCAAGCAGGTCGCGCTGCTGCGGGAAGGGCTGGAGCGGGTGGGCCGAGCGCTCGCCATCAACCCCGGAGACGGTCGGTACCTGGCCTTGCGGGGCCTCCTCCTCTATCGCGCCGCCCGGCTGAACGCGGACCCCGGCCGCCGGCGGGACGGCGCGCGCGAGGCCATGGCCGCGCTCCAGGCGGCGCTCAAGGCCAATCCCCTGCTGGCGCGGGAGTACGGCCCCGTGCTGGCGGAGGCCCGGCTGGACGCCGGCGTCGCCGGGCCGCCGCCGGTCAAGCTCTGAGCCGTCACTCCTCCGGATCGCCCTGCGGCAACGCGCCTTCGGCGATCAGCCTGTCGACGAGCGCCCGCCGCTGGCTCCTCCGCTTCAAGCGCCGCTTCAGGATCGCGACCATGACGACCAGGAAAACGACGGTAATCGCCAGGGTCGCCTTGGCCTCGTAGGGTTTCCCCTCGAAGAGGCCGACGGCGTTGGTGTACACCACGGTCAGCAGCCCGATACCGGCACTGGCGGTGTAGGCCTGTAGATTCTGGAGCGTATCGAGCCGCTCGAGCTCGGTCAGGCGCAGCTCCTGCCGGCGGTGATACGCATGCAGGTGGAGGAGCGCGAAGATGGCAAACACCGCTGCGATCCCCAATCCGTAGATGGTCATCATTGGGGTGACGTCCTCCAGCCGGATCATCTTTTCCAACGTACCGTTCGGCAGGCGGACCATCTTGCCTTCCCCCAGGAGCCGGCCGACGGCCCAGCCCAGGATGAACTTCAGGGGAAAGACAAAGAACAGGACCACGAACAGCAGCGCCCCATTGAGGATGGCCGTCGTGCGGTCCTCCAGCCCGTAGCGCCGGAAGAAGACGAACTGCCGGTACCAGAGCAGATACAGAACGGAGAAGGTCAGGGCGAAAGAGGCGAAGCCGCGCATCGTCTCCAGCAGCTCTCCCGAGGTGCGGGGGACCTCCAGAGCCACGATCAGCAGGGTGACCGCGAAGCCGAAGACGGCGTCGCTCAGGCCCTCCAGACGGGAGATCTCGCGGCTGCGCCAACGGAATTCGTGCCGCGCGGTCGAGGAGTGACGATCGATGAGCTTCTCACGCAGCATGAGGACCTCCTTCCCGCGGTCAGCGCCGCAGAACGCCGATCGCCTCCAGGTCGTTCAGGTACTCCGCCACCTCGGCGAAGGGCAGCGGGCCATAGATGGCGGCGAGGTCGTACCAGATCTGTTGCATCGTCCGCCGGCCATCCACCAGGTTGAGGATCTCGTAGGCGTACTCGCCTCCCCCGCCCCAAAGCCCTGTCCGCTTCAGCAAAGCCGGTGCCGCGATCCCCTTCGCCGCCGTATGGTCCTGGAACCAGTCGTAGCCGAAGCCGCCCATGGGACCCTTGGGCTCGGGCGCGCGGTGATAGACGATCGTCATCTGGCGGTCGGGCCTCGCGAGCACCGGACCGACCAGCCGATCCAGCCCGGCGAGGAAAGCCGCCGCTTCCTTCACGACCTCCGGCCCGGGCGGGGCGAAGCGGCGGATCGAATCCACCACTCCGGCCTCGTAGGCGAGGTGGAACCGCAGCAGGTTTTCGACCTCGGCGGGCTCGCCGGCGCGCCGCAGCCGGTCCGCCCGAGCCAGGGTCTCCGCCGTCCGCTCCAGGCTCCCCCGCTTGATCTCCTCCCAGAGGGCCGGCACCTGGGCGGCGTCGAGCCCGGCCAGGTAGTACGCGCTCGCGGCGCCCAGGAAGGCGGAGCGCTCCAGCTTGGTGGGATCGATGTTGGCGACGCCGTCCGCGTGCGTGTGGATGTAGCGGTCCGGCCAGTCGTTGAGGTAGATCGCCGGCACGCGGAACGAGCCCTCGCTCCACACCTGGTGGTCGCTGCCTTCGGTGAAGTCGACGAATTCGGCCTGGAGCGCCCGCTTGCTCCCCTCGGGGTCCACCAGCGGATAGGGCGCGGTGCCGGTCGCCGCCAGGGCATAGGACTGCTCGTTGACGAAGCGGCCGAAGGCGGCCCCCACGTCGTTGACGAAGGTCGGCAGGCTCTTCGGCGAGCGGGTGACGTGGAAGACGGCCTTGGTGATCTCGGCGTCGCCGCCCACCATGTCCATGTGGATCACGGCGAGCGCCCGGGCGACGAGGTCCGGCCGGGCGTTGAGCAGCGAGATCGTACCCTCGATCTCCGGCGGCCAGACGAAACGGATCGTCCGCCGAGGCGCCGCGAGCTTGCCCTCGCGAATCAGCTTCGCCAGGGTGCGCCCCGTCTCCAGAATGCTGGCGCAGCCGCTGGCGTTGTCGTTCGCTCCCGGCCGCTGGTGATCGAGATGGCAGGAGAGGACGATCTCGTGCGCGCGGTCCGCACCCGGGATCACCGCCGTCGCGATGCTGTAGGCCCCGGGATGCTGACCGGCGCGGACGCTCGCCCGCAGCCGTACCGGCTTGCCTCCAGTCAACCTCTCCTGCCAGGCTCGGGCCTGCTTCAGCGACACCATGAAGGCGAAGGTCTTGGGCGCCGGGAAGGTGTTGAGATGCCCCCAGCGCACCAGCGTCTCGTCCTCCTTCCACCATCCCGTCTGCTGGTTCTGAGCGTAGGAGACGAGGCCGGCCGCTCTCCACTTGTCGACCGCCAGGGCGTAGGCGATGCCCGGCTGGGAGGAGATCAGCACGAGCTTGCCGCGCACGTCCTTCCCCTGATAATCCGCCTCCGCCGTGCCGGCGCCCACGTCGACCAGCTCGGCCGTCGCCTCGCCACTCGCGCTGTCCTGGGCGAGCACGATGGGCCGCGCCTCCCAGGAGGCCACACGCTCGCCGTCCACCCAGGAGCCACCCTCCTGTCGCTGCTCCCACAGCTCGGCGAAGTCCACGTCCCAAGCCGGGCGCGAGCGCTGGGTGCCATAGAAGATCGTGCCGTCGGCCGGCAGCTCGATCAGCTCCACCTCGGAGAGCCCATATTCCTTGGCCCGGTCCCTGATCCGTTCCGCCGCCGCTCGGAAGCCGCGCGAGCCGCGCATGCGATGGAACAGCGTGAGGTCCTGAAGGTTGCGCTTCGCCGCCGTCCCCGACACCTCGCCGGCGAGGGCACGCACGACCGGCTCCGGCAGCAGGGGCGGCGGCGCGGTGGTCTGGGCCCGGAGGGCCGGCGCGGTACAGCAAAGCACCGCGGTTGCGGACAAGGCAAAACCTCGCAGTTTCATGGCACCCCCAGGAAAGATCAGTGGCCAGGGATCGTACCGTAGAAAAGGACGAGCACGGACTTTCACGGACTGGCAGGAACGGAGGAACCATTCCTTCGTGTCTGTCCTTGAGGTCCCTGCATGTCCGTGTTTGTCCCTGCGTTCCCGCTCCGGCCTCTCTGGCGCACCTGTGTAGAAGATGCCTTCACGTCCTTCGCACGCCGCCGTATTGGGGAGCGGTATGGCCGGCCTCGCCGCCGCCGCGGCTCTCGCTCCGCTCTACGAGCGGATCACCGTCTTCGAGCGCGACGCTCCCCCGGAAGAGCGCGATCCACGCAAGGGCGTGCCTCAGGGGCGGCACGGCCACATTCTCCTCAAGGACGGCGAAAACGCCCTGGCGGAGACCTTCCCCGGGCTCGTGGCCGAGCTCGAGGAGCGCGGCTCCTGCCGGGTGAGGTTCGGTGCCGAGCTGCGGTGGTTCCACCACGGCGTCTGGAAGGTGCCCTACGACACCGGGCCCGTCGTCCACATGCAGAGCCGGCCGTTCCTGGAATCCATTCTCCGCGGACGGGTGGCAGCCCTCGGCAACGTCGCGTTCCGCTACCGGACGGAGGTCCGGAGCTTCGAGATCGAGCAAGGCCGGGTGCAGGCGATCCGTGTCCGGGAGGAGGGCGACCAGCCCGAGGAGACCGTGCCGGCCGATTTGATCGTCGACGCGACCGGCCGTGGCTCCAACCTCGTACGGCGGCTGGCCGCCCACGGCTACCCGGCGCCTCCCGAGGACCGTCTCACCATCGACCTGCAATACAGCTCGCGCCTCGTTCGCCCGGCCTCGGGCGCGGAACGGACCTGGAAGGCCCTTCTCCTCTACCAGACGCCGCCCGCCCGCCGCCGTGTCGGCCTCATCTTTCCCATTGAGGACGGACGCTGGGTGGTCACGCTGGGCGGCTACCTGGGAGAGCATCCGCCGGCGACCGAGGAGGGCTTCCTGGACTTCGCCCGCAGCCTGGAGCAGCCGGATCTGTTCACGGCCCTCCGCGACGCGGAGCCGCTCTCCGAGATTCAGACGCTCCGCTTCCCTGCCGCCCGCTGGACCCATTTCGAACGGCTCCGCCGCTTCCCCGCCGGCCTCCTGCCGGTCGGCGACACGGTCTGCAGCTTCGACCCCGTCTTCGGCCAGGGGATGTCCGTGGCCGCCCGCGGCGCCCGCCTGCTGGCGGCCCACGTCGCGCGCGATCCGCGGGCCGAAAACCCCCGCCCCTACCTGCATGCCCTGGCGCGGATCGTCGCCGCCCCCTGGCTCCTCACCTCGTCGGAAGATCTGCGCTACGAGCAGGTCGAGGGCCGGAGGCCGCTCTGGCTGCCGTGGCTCCAGCGCTATACCCACAAAGTGTTTCGCCTCACCGGCAAGAGCGCTCCGGACTACGACCGGCTGCTGCGCGTCCTCCACCTGACGGCGCCGCCACCTCTCCTCTTTCATCCCGCCACCCTGGCGCGATTGATCCTCGGGACGGGCAAGGTATATCCTTCGCGCCAACTCAAGCCGAGGCCGGAGCCAGGAGGGTGACATCCATGAGTCTGCCGAGACGTAGCCATCTCCTTGTCGCCGCAACCGTCGTACTCGGGATCGCGCTGTGGGCGCACGTAGCGTCCCCGGCCAAGGCCCCCGCGGGGGGACCGCCGCGGGGCCTGCACCCGGGCCTTCCGGCCGTGGTGACGAAGGCAGGCGCCGGTCAAGCCGCTTATGACGACTTCGCCTGGCAATTGTTCATCGACCTCAACTGGCCTGCCCAGCCCGACGGCAAGCCGGACCTTTCAAAGATCATCGGCCAGGCCCCCGAGGATCCGCGGGTCTGGGACTTTTTCACCGACACGACGGAGATCTTCCACAGCAGCAGCCTGTGCGCCGACCAGAAGGCTTCGCCGAAGCTCAAGGTGCTCCGCATGTACAGGCAGACGACCGCCTCGGGACTGGACGTGCAGGCTGGGTCGAGCTGGCCGCTGGTTGACCAGAATCAGAACTTCGCCCCGGTCGAGATCGTCGTCAACGACGTTCAGAAGGGCTATATCGCCGGCAACGGCTTGACGACGCCGGACGGGCTGAAGAAGTACATCGAGCACCACTCGATCGTTTTTCCGCAGGGCTCCATGGAAGTGAAGGCTGCTTGGCGCCTCTTCCCGGCCAACACCGATCCCAGGATCCTCGCCCGCTACCACACGAAGAACGCGGTGATCTGCGTGGCCGGCCCGCAGAGCGAAAGCGGCCAGCCCTACTCGCTCAAGGGCACGATCGGGCTGGTCGGCCTGCACATCGTCTACAAGACCAGCAGCCAGCCGCGCTGGATCTGGTCCACCTTCGAGCAGGTGGACAACGAGGAGATCTCCTACAAACCGTTGCCAGGGCTCAAGCCGACCTTCAGCGACGGCAAGAGCACCAGCGGCTGCACCAGCGAAACCAACCGGCCGCCGTCGCCGGTGCCCGCGTCCCACGAGCTGTACAAGTGGTCCTCGACGCAGCCGACGGCCCATACCTACAGCCCGACCCAGGCGGCGCGGTGCGCCAACGAGACGGACCTGCCGGCGGCGGTGAACGCGGAGTTCCAGAAGGCCCTGGCCCAGGTACCCGGCGTCCCGAATTCACCCTGGCAGTACTACCGGCTGGTGGCGACGCAGTGGTTCGACTCGCACGACCATCTCCAGCCGAGAAACAGCGATGGGGTTGCGGTGTCGAGAAACTCGACGTTGGAAACCTATCTGATGGGCGATCAGACCATTGCCGGCCAAGTCCCCGCCATCGGCCCGGTGGTGTTCAAGCCGCCCTACCCTCCGGCCAACAGCACGTTGACCGACACGATTCAGGCGACCGTCGTGGCCGCGGAGGGTCCGGCGGGACCCTACACCTGGTCCAGTTGCGTGGTCTGCCACGAAATGGCGGCCTATCAATTCGGCCCGGATCCCACGACGACGAAAGACCGGGTGATGACGGATTTCAGCTTCGTCTTCCGCTCGAACCTGACCGCCGGCGACGCCGCCCCCGCGAGCGAGAAGGAAGACCCCAAGAAGAAAAACTGGCTTTCGACGAAGGGCTCGCGGCCGAATTGAAGCCGCTCCTACAGTAACCGCATCTGCTCCGGCCGCCGGGGTGGCAGGTCCGGCTCTCGCCTGCGCTCCAGGAGCGCGTCCTCGAGGTCCGCCAGGAACGGCGACGGCCGGGTTTCTCGGGTCTCTCCGCGGAGGGTTCTCTTTCGACTATGAAAGAGGAAGAGCCGTGATTGGGCCCGGGTAATTCCCACGAAGAAGAGACGTCTCTCTTCCGCGAGGTCTGCCTCGACGCCGGGCCAGGTCAGGGGGAGGAGGCCGTCTTCGCAGCCGACGAGGAAGATGACGGGAAACTCCAGGCCCTTGGCGGCGTGGAGGGTGAGGAGGGAGACCCTTTCGGCTCGCGGGTCCCAGGTGTCCACCTCTTCCCCCAGGGCGGTCTCGGCGAGGAAGGCGTCGAGATCGTTTCCGGAACGTAGGGCCAGGGGACGCAGCAGCTCGGCGGCGGCGAGGAGGGCGGTGCGATCCGCGGCGGCCAGATCCCTGGAAACATCCTGAATCGCCCTTTCCAGACGGGCTTCGACGCTGCCCTCGGCCTGCTCCTGGAGGATCGGCAGAAGGACCCGCACTCCCGCCTGCTCGACCAGCGGCCGGTGAGAGCGCTTCTGGAAAGGGATTCCCGCGCGACCCAAAGCCTCGATCAGCGGAGGAGCCTGGGCGTCCATCCGATAGAGGATCGCCACGTCGTCGAAGGAGAGGCCGTCCTCGATATCGCTGGCGCCGACCCGGCCGCTGTCGAAGGAGAAGGCCGAGGTGCCGCCCAGGAGCCTCTCCAGGGTGTGGACCACGAGCTCCGCCTCGGCACGCTCGCTCGCCGCCGCCTGGATGACGACCCGCTCCCCCGCCCCTTCCCGCATGGCGACCAGCCGGCGGTCGGGCACCAGGCTCGCGGGACGAATGGCGTTCATCGCCGCCTCCACCACGGTGCGGCTGGAGCGATAGTTCCGGCTGAGGTGAACCACCCGTGCCCCCGGCCAGTCCTCGCGGAAGCGGAGGAAGAAACCCACGTCCGCGCCACGAAAGCCGTAGATCGACTGATCTGGATCGCCGATCGCGCAGACGTTGGCGTCCGGCGGCGCCAGCAGGCGGATCAGGGCGTATTGAAGGGGATCGACGTCCTGATACTCGTCGATCGAGATCCAGCGGAACCTCGCCCGGTAGGCCGCCGCGAGATCCGGCCGGTCTCGCAGCAGCGCCAAGGGGCGCAGGAGGAGATCGTCGAAGTCCACCAGGGCACGGCGTTCGAGCGCCTGCTCGTAGATGGCCGTCCGCCCCGCCAGCTCCGGGGAGATCTCCAGATCGGGATCGACAGCTCGCCGGCAGCGGACCCGCCCAATCTCTTCCAGAAGCCGCTCAGCCTTGGATGGCGAAAGATTGAACAGCTCGCGGGCGATCTCCGTCCGCTCGACCGGCGTCGCCACTCGAAGCTCCGGGCCGCCCTGCTCTCGCAGCATCGTCAATCCAAGGCCGTGAAACGTCGCGACCAGAACCCGTCCCGAGCTCTCGGGTAACAGGCCCGCCAGACGCTCCTCCATCTCCGCCGCCGCCCGCCGGCTGAAGGTGACGGCCAGACAATTCTCCGGTGCCGCCCCCCGTTCGGCGACCAAGTGGGCGATGCGGTGCGTCAACGTTCGTGTCTTGCCCGTCCCCGGCCCGGCGACGATCAGGAGAGGGCCATCCACGGTCTCCGCCGCGATTCGCTGATCGGCGTCGAGGCCCGAGAGAATGACGCTGCTGCCAGCCACTGTAGAGACGCCCCGCGGGGTACCCCGTGGGGCGTCTCCGGCGAAGAGATCTCCGTCCCCGTTGACGGAAAGGTCTGGGGCGGATGGAACGGTCTTTTCGCTAGCTTCGTCGTGCCTCAAACCGTCCGCGTGATCTTGGGGATCCTGCCTTCGAGGAGACGCCCCGCGGGGTTCCCCACGGGGCGTCTCTACATTGGCTGGCAGCGGCGTCGACTTTTCCGCCGGCCCAAACAACATCGCCACCACGGACCTTTCCCGGATCTCCTCCGGCTCGAAAAGGCGAATCACCCCGTACTCGCCGTCATAGCCCGCATCGCGGCGGACGTTGCCGGCCCGCAGCCGGGTGAGGGCTTCGAGGAAGAGCGAGCTTCCCGCCTGGGCCACCTCCTCCAAGGGCAGGCGCTCCAGGATATCCAGCTCCGGCCCGAGGCGCGCCACGAGCTGGGCGACGGAATGCTCGACGGTCTTGGAGTCACTCCCGACACCGTGGATCTCTCCCAGCATCTCCGGCAAAGGCACGAGGCAGCGATAGGGATCGATTCGCGCCTGCCGCCCCTCGGTGGGAGCGTCTTCGCGGCGGTCGGCCAGCTCCTCGACCCGGTGCATCACACCCACGGTGAGCGGCTTGCCGCAGGCCGGGCAGCGCCCCTCCAGGCGCCGGGTCTCCGGCGGCTCCAGGCGGACGTTGCAGGCGCGGTGGCCGTCCAGGTGATATTTCCCCTCCTCGGGAAAGAACTCCACCGTGCCGCCGTAGCCCTCCCCTGTTTCGAGGGCGCGCCGGATCGCGAAGTAGTCCAGCTCGGTGTCGAACGAGCAGGCCTCACGCCCCAGCTTGGGAGGCGAATGGGCGTCCGAGTTGCTCACCAGGGTAAAGCGGTCGAGGCTCGAAACGCGCCAGTTCATCGGCGGATCGGAGGAGAGCCCCGTCTCGACGGCGAAGATGTGCGGCGCGAGGTCGCCATAGCACTCCTCCACCGAGTCGAAGCCGGACTTCGAGCCCAGCACGGCGAACCAGGGCGTCCACACGTGGGCGGGCACGAGATAGGCGTCCGGCCCGCTCTGGAGAGTGATCTCCAGCAGGTGGCGGGAGTCGAGCCCCAGGATCGGCCGGCCGTCCGACGAGATGTTGCCGATCGCGCCCAGGCGTTCCCGGATACGGCCCGCGGTCTCCAGGCTGGCGGCGTAGAGGAGATGGTGGATCTTCCGCGTCCGTTCGCCCTTCTTGTAGATGGTCGAGATCTCGACCTCCAGCAGGAAGCGCACGGGGCCGTGGCACGAAGGAGGAAGCTGTCGCGCCACCTCGCGCTCGATCTCCGGCCGCAGGCGGAACAGGCCCGGCTCGGCCGGCAGGAGCTTGGTCCGGATCTCCTCCCACCAGGCAGGATGGGTGAAGTCGCCGGTTCCCACCACCGTGATCCCCTTGCGCCTCGCCCACAGCGCAAGATGCTCCAGATCCGCATCCCGGCTTGTGGCCCGGGAGTATTTGGAGTGAACGTGGAGGTCAGCGTAGAAGCGCACGGCATGGAAGTACGGAACGGCAAGAACAGTACAGCGATATCTTTGTTCTGTCCAGCCATGACGCCATGCCCTCCGTGGTTACGTCTTTCGAGTCCTGGCGGCGGATCTCCCGAGGGCATAGGCTTCCTTCCGGAGGAAATGAGCCCATGTACGACGTCCTCGTCATCGGCGCCGGCCCCGCGGGCCTGAGCGCCGCGCTGGTGCTCGGCCGTGCCCGCCGCCGGGTTCTCGTGTTCGACTCGGGACAGCCGCGCAACGCACCGTCGCCAGCCGCCCACACCGTGTTCACCCGCGACGGCACGCCGCCGATGGAGCTGCTGCGCCTCGGCCGCGAGCAGCTCCGGCCTTACGAAGGTGTGGAGGTCCGGGACTCGGAGGTGATCGACGCGGTCAGGAATGCCGACGGCAGCTTCGCCGCCGTGCTGGCGGACGGCTCCCGCGTCGCCGGCCGCAGGCTCCTGTTGACCACCGGCATGCTGGAGAAGCTGCCCGAGATCGACGGCATGCGCGAGCTGTGGGGAACGGGCGTGCTCCATTGCCCCTACTGCCATGGCTGGGAGGTGCGGGACCAGCCGCTGGGCGTCTATGGCCGGGGTGACGTCGCGCTGGATCTCGCCGGCATCCTACGGGGCTGGAGCCACGATCTCGTGATCTGCTCGAACGGTCCCTCCGGGCTGACCGACGAGGAGCGGCGCAAGCTCGCCCGCTACGGCATCGTCCTGCGCGAGGAGATCATCGTCCGTCTGGAGGGGCGCCCCGGGAAAGAGGACGGCACGCTGGAGCGGATCGTCTTCGCGGACGGCAGCGTCCTCCCCCGCCGCGCCCTCTTCGCCCGCCTCCCCCAGCAGCAGCACAGCGACCTCGCCGAGCGGCTGGGCTGCACACTGACCGACCGCCACCAAGTGGAGACCAATGCCGACGGCCAGACCTCCGTGCGCGGCGTCTACGCCGCGGGCGACCTTGCCCAGCCGAAGCAACAGGTCATCGTCGCCGCCGCGGACGGCGCCGTCGCCGCCATGGCCCTCAACTACGAGTTGCTGATGGAGGAGTTCGCCTAGTCGAGACGATCAATGACCCGCAAATCTCCGCACGAAGACAGCGTTGGCGTACCGCTGCTCAAAGGCTCCGCCCAACCAGAGGACGAGCCACGAGTCCCCCGTCCAGGCCACGCTGCCCTGCCAGGTCTCCTCATAGATGCCGCTGGCCGCGCTGTTTACATCCTCCGGGGGCCCCAGGTGCGAACCATGCGAATCGAAAAGCTGGAGCTGGAGCTTGAGATTGTCATCCGGACCTTGCAGCCAGAGCAGCAGAAGGTTTCCCACATCGTCGAACGCCATGGACTCCGGGAAATCGAGCCTGTCCCCCGTAACCGCCGGCACCCCGGGGCCCAGCGCCCTGCCTGCGGCATCGAAAAAGCTCAGGACGAGGCTGCGGAGGCTCATCCAGGCGACGACGAAGCCTCCGCCAGGAGCGGCAGCCACTGCGAAGATCGATCTGTCGCCGCCGTTCCCAAAGCCTTCGCCCACTGGGAGATCGTTGACGTCGAAGTCGGGCCCGAGAGGTTTGCCCGAGGGTGAGAATCGCCGCGCCCGCAACGTTTTCGCGTAGGAGCCGCCCGGCACGATTCCATACCAGACGGCCACGAAACCCCCATCGGCGACGGCCATGACGGATGCACGCGACGCGTCGACAGGCCGGCTGTTCAAACGCAGCTCTGGACCCGTCCGCCGGCCGGACGACGTGAGACGCCAGGCCGCGATGCCATGCGCGGAGCGCAACACCCAGCCGGCCATGAACCCGTTGCCCCGCACGTTCCAAACCCAGTCGGTGCCGGACCCGCCCAGTGGAATCGGCTCGCCCTCAGCCTCGCCCTGCAGATTCAAGTGGCGCCGAAAGTAGTACGACTGGCTATCCGTATACAAGGACCAGAGCACGTCGAAACCCCTCGGGGTCGCCGTGACGGCTTCCACATACGGCGAACGCGACTGGGGCACCAACGTCACCGGCTGCTCGTCTGGGGGCTCGGCGCCGGCGGTGACGTAGCGATAGAAGAGCTTCCCCTTCGGCAAGGCCTCTTCATCCCAGGCGGCCACGTAGTCGCCTCCAGGCTGGACGGCCAACATGGGGCTGTCGGGAGACCTGTTGTGGGCCAGAAGAACCTCCGGACCGAGCGGCACCAGTCGGGCCGCGAGCTCGCGAGGGCCTGCCGCGCCAAGCCACGCCGCAGCGAGAAGGAGCTGAATGAGAGCGAAACGCATACCCTTCATTATGCTCCTCCAGCGGGAACTATTTCACTGCGCCGAGAACCGCCGGACGAAGATCGCGCTGGGCTCCAGATCGTCCACCTGGGCAGCCCAGGTGACGATCCACCAGGGGGCTCCGGGTCCCCCCGAGGCGACGCTGCCGGCGAAGGGCTCCAGGTAAGGACCGCTGGCCGCGCTGGGTAGATCCCGCGGCGGACTCAAGGGAAGGCCCTGCCCGTTGAAGAGCTCGATCTGAAGATTGCCGCGGGGCGGGTCACCGAGGATCTCGAACCACATCAGCAGCAGGTTTCCCCTCGGGTCGACCGCCGCGGAGAGCGGGGCGAAGGTGCCGTCGTGAATCACCGCCGGGACCTCGGGTCCCGACGCATGGCCGAGAGCGTCGAAGAAACGCAGGTAGAGCGTATTGCCGAGCGTCCAGGCCACCGCGAAGCCGCCGCTGGGAGTCGCCGCCACCACGTAGTCCACGCCGAGGAGGGGAGCCGCTCCGTTCGCTCCCGCGGGCAGGGTGTTGATGTCGAAATCGATGCCCATGGGCTCGAAGGTGCCCTTGAACAGGCGCGCCCGCAGGACCGGCCGCGGCGTGGCCTCCGGAGGCGAAACGGTGGTGCCTCGAATCACTCCCACGAAGCCGCCCTTGGCGAGCGCCGTCACCGAGGGCGTCGGAGAATCCAGGGGCCGCACGTTGATGCGCCTCTCCTGCAGCGTCGGCACGCCGTTGGGCGATACCTTCCGCAGCTCGAAGGTTTTGATCAACGACGCATAGGAGCCGGCGACGAGCCCGTCGCCGGCCGTGAACCACATATAGGGCAAGTAAGGCTTGCCCACCCTCAGCGGCTTCGCGCCCAGCGGGGCACCATTCGCCGTCAGGTGGCGCGTGTAATAGGCCGGCGGCGCCGTGCCCGTGTTGTCTCTGACGTGCCAAAGCACGTCGTAGCTCTTCCCCACCCGGATGATGTCATCCACTTCCGGCCAGAAACCCTCCCCGCCCAGCAGGCGCTGCTCGCTGCTCGTCGGCTGGCTCGCGGTATTGAAATGACGCGCGAAGATGGAAGCCGGCTGGTTTCCACCGTAGTCCCATACGATCTCGAAGGTACCGTCGGGCATCACCGCCAGCTTGGGATTGCTGGGAAACTGATCGCCCGCAAGCGTGTCGACACGCACCTCCGGAGTGAGCGGTATCAGTTGAGCCATGGCCCCGCGGGGAGCCACCGCAGCCAGCCCGGCCGCGCCGAGAAGAAGGAAGAGAGCAAAACGGGTTCGGGTCATGAGCATCTCCTGTTGAGCAACCACTGATCGAGGCCAGGATATCGCATCGCAATATGGAGAGATGGAAGGATCTTGCTCTTCTTGGCTTAGCCGGCATGGCGCGGTTCTTGCTGGAATCTTCCTGCCGATGGAGTAGCACCCGGTGCCATCGGCAACAGTCCATCTCCGGTACCGCTAAGCTCTACGAGGAAACCCTTATGAAAACAACGCGCATCCTATTCCTCTCGCTGGTCCTCCTGGGCGTTACCGCCGGGGCAGGATTCGCCGCCACCTCGGTGTCGGCGGGGATCCACATCGGTCCATCGGGTCAGGCCTCGGTGGACATCGGCTTTTTCTATGACGACTTGGCAAGCTATGGAAATTGGGTCGAGCGGCCCAACTACGGCTGGGCCTGGAGGCCGCGGGCCGTGGCGCGCTCCTGGCGCCCCTATCAGGCCGGCCACTGGGTGTGGACGGACGAGGGCTGGACCTGGATTTCCGACGAGCCCTACGGCTGGGCGACCTATCACTATGGACGCTGGTACGACGATCCCGACTACGGCTGGGAATGGATTCCCGGCAACGAGTGGGCTCCGGCCTGGGTCGCCTGGCAGGAGAGTAACGACTATCTCGGCTGGGCTCCCCTGCCGCCGTCGGTCGATTTCCGGCCCGGCATCGAGCTGAACGTCTCGCTGGGTTACGACGCCTACGTCTTCGTGCCGGAGCGCCAGTTCCTGGCTCCGCGGCTCAACGCCTACTTCGTGCCGCGGGCCGACTGCGAGAGGATCTACCGCTCCGGCCGCAACATTACGCGCTACGACGTCGTCGGCAACCGGGTGTTCAACCAGGGTGTGCAGGTCGACCGTCTCCAGCGGGTGGTCGGGCGTCCCGTGCCCCGCTACCAGATCGCCGACCTGAAGGCCGATCAGCGGCATCAGGGAGCCCGGGTGGCCCAGAACCGGGTCGCGATCTTCCGCCCCCAGGTCGATAAAGCGCAGGTGGCGCCGCCTCCCAGCCGTCCGATCGCGAGGCGTGCCGTGTTGACGGGAGCTGCCGCGACGGCCGCCGTCGCAGCCCATCGCGCGAACCGGGCTCCAGCCACCGCCCAGGGGCAGCCGGGGCCGCAGGCCACCGCGCGTCAACAAACGAAAGAGGAGCGCCGGCGGATCGCCCAGGCACCGCCGAGCTCGAAGGTGAAGCCGCCGGTGCCGCAGGCTCAGCAGCCACCGGCGGCACAGCAGGAAGCCCGGCAACAGAAAAACCAGCAGCGGCAAGCCGAGCGCCAGGCGGCCCAGCAGCAGGGTGAGCAGCAGAAGGCGCAGCGCCAGGCGGCTCAGCAACAGAGGAACCAGCAGCGGCAAGCCGAGCGGCAGGCCGCCCAACAGCAGGGCGAGCAGCAGAAGGCGCAACGTCAGGCGGCTCAGCAGCAGCGGGCGGAGCAGAGGCGGGAGCAAGCTCAGCAGCCGCGTCAGCAGCGCCAGCCCGAACGGCAGGCCGCACCTCGGCCGCCGAAAAACCAGGACCGCAACCAGGGCAAGCCTCCCGGCAAACCCCATGACGAGAAGCAGAAACCCCCACCGCAGTAGGTGTTTCCCTAAAAGATCTCGATCAGAGAGCCCGGCGATTCGCCGGGCTCTTTTTTCTCAGAGGGTGTCTCGAAAATGGTTGATGACGACGCCTACGTCGCCAGGGATTGAAATCGCCTGGCTACCCTCTGTAGTCCCTACGGGACATGGGAAGAACGAATTGCAGTCCCGAAAGGGACAAGCGTCGGTAGCCAGGCGATTTCAATCCCTGGCGACGTAGGCGTGGCTGTCTCTCTTTCGAGCCACCCTCTCAGGCAGCGCCGTCCCCTACCCGCCGCAGCCCCGTCCTCTCCCCCGGTCTTCGCCCTCTATTCCCCTGGTAAATCGACCAGGCACGGTTTTTGCCTTTACTCCTTCCCCGAGAGCAGTCGCGGTGCCCACCCCATAAACCCCTAACTCTGGCATCGCGGAACGCAACGAGGTGACTTATGAAAACTACACGGATCATGCTTCTCGCTGCCGTCCTCCTGGGCGCCCTGCCGGCGATGGGCTCCGCCGCGACTTCGATCTCGGCAGGTCTGCACATCGGGCCCTCGGGCCGGGCCAACGTGGACGTCGGCTTCTTCTATGACGACCTCGCCTCCTACGGGAACTGGGTCCAGCGCCCGCGGTACGGCTGGGTGTGGACACCCCGCGTCGCCGTTGCATCGTGGCGCCCCTATCAGTACGGTCACTGGGTCTGGACCGACCTCGGCTGGACCTGGGTCTCCGACGAGCCCTTCGGCTGGGCGACCTATCACTATGGCCGCTGGTACGACGACCCGGACTACGGATGGGGCTGGGTCCCCGGCGATCAGTGGGCTCCGGCCTGGGTCGACTGGCAGGCGGGCAACGACTACGTCGGCTGGGCTCCTCTGCCACCGTCGTACGACTACAGCCCCGGGGTCACCGTCAGCCTGAATCTCGCGCCCGCCGACTTCATCTTCGTGCCCCAGAACCGGTTCCTGGAGACGCGTCTCGTCGGCTTCGTGGCCCCGCGATGGGAGTGTGACCGCATCTATCGCGGCACCCGCAGCTTCACCCGCTACGACCGCTTCAACAACCAGGTCTTCAACGCGGGCTTCCCGGTCGACCGCGTACAGCAGTGGACCGGCCGCCGCGTGCAGCGCTATCAGGTCGGCGATCTGGGCTGGAACCAGCGGCATCAGGGAGGGCGGTTCGCGCAGAACCGGGTCGCCTTCTTCCGTCCGCAGGTAGAGAGAGCGCGGGTCGCCGCGCCGTCGGGCCGTCCCATCGCGCGCCGAGCGGTGCTGGCCGGAGCCGCCGCCACGGCCGCGGTCAGGGCTCACCACGCCTTCCGTGCCACCCAGACGAATCAGGTGAACCGTCAGTCGCAGGCCCAGCTTCGCCAGCAACAACGAGCCCAGCGTCAGGCCCAGATCCAGGGCCAGGCGCTGAACCGCCAGCAACTACGCGCCCAGGGCCGCCAGCAGCGGCAACAGCAGGCACGCCTCCAGGAGCAGCAGGGTCGTGGACAGCGCCAGGCGCAGAGACTGCAGCTCCAGCAGGATCGCCAACTGCAGCTTTCGCAGCGCCAAGCCCGGACACTGCAGCTTCAGCAGGGCCGCCAGCAGCAGCGGCTCCAGCGCCAGCAGCAGCAACAGGCTCAGCAGGGGCGCCAGCAAATGCGCTTCCAGCGTCAGCAGCAACAGCAGGCTCAACAGCAGGCGCGCCAGCAGCAGCGGTTCCAACGCCAGCAGCAGCAACAGGCTCAACAGCAGGACCGTCAGCAAATGCGCTTCCAGCGCCAGCAGCAGCAACAGTCCCGCCAGCAGGCCCGGGCCCAGTGGCAACAGCAGCGCCCGCCTCGGCAGCAACAGCAGGCCCGCCAACAGGCTCGCCAGCAACGCCAGGGAAACCCGGGACAGCAGGGTCAGGGCCGCAACCACGGCCGGCAGCGGCCTCCGCAGTAGACCTCCGGCTTCCCTACCCTTCACCCTTCTGATACCAGGAGCCCGGCCATCCGGCCGGGCTCCTTTTCCCATCTACCGCTCCCACGCCGAATCGGGCTAGAGTCCCGCTGGCCGCCGCGGCGGCAACCGAACAGGAGACTCTCCATGCCGACCGATGCGGCGTTGCTCGCCGGTGTTCCCTTCTTCCAGTACCTCGACGACGAGGAGCGCGAGGTCCTGGCCCAGCAGCTCGACGCCGTGAGCCTGCCGGCGGGCCAGCTCGTCTTTCAGGTGAACGACCCGGGCGGCACGATGTTCGTCATCCGCACCGGCAGCGTCGAGGTCTTCTTCAAGGACGACACCGGCGAGCGCATCGTGCTCGAGACGCCCGGGCCGGGCGAGGTGTTCGGCGAGCTCTCCTTCCTCGACGGCGGCGGGCGTAGCGCCTCCGTGCTGGTGGTCGAGGATCTCGAAGCGCTGGCGGTGGACCGCGACGACCTCGATCACCTCTTCCGCATTCACCCCGAGGCCGGGCTGGACGTCATCACGGCGATGGGCAACCGGCTTCGCCGCACCGTCCAGTTGCTGCGGCACACGGCGTCGCGCAACGTCAACCTCGAAGTGGAGGACCGGCGCACGAAGGTCGAGAAGGCGGCGGACTGGATCGCCGCCTTCTCGGGCAGCATCGCGTTCCTGATGATCCACGTCGTCGTCTTCGCGGTGTGGATCCTGCTCAACGTCGACTGGCTGCCCGGCTGGAAGCCCCCGATGTTCGATCCCTTCCCCTTCGGGCTGCTCACCATGGTGGTGTCGCTCGAAGCGATCATCCTCTCGGTCTTCGTGCTCCTCAGCCAGAACCGCCAGGCCTCGAAGGAGCGCATCCGGGGCGACATCGAGTACGAGGTCAACCTCAAGGCCGAGCTCGAAATCGCGCACCTGCACGAGAAGATGGATCGCCTGCACGAGGAGGCCCTCGGGCGCCTCGACGAAATCCAGCGGCTCGTCAAGACGCCCGCAGGCCGCGGCTAGTGGCAGGGGTAGGCCCCGATCACATTGTAGTAGGTGAAGTCATGGTCGGTCCTATGGACACACACATCGGGCCGATGGACGCGTCATTTCAGCCGATGGACGCACACATCGTGACGATGGACACGGCACTTTAGCCGTTGGACCTGTAAATCGCGACGATGGACACACATATCGGGCCGATGGACGTGTCATTTCAGCCGATGGACGCACACATCGCGCCGGTGGACACGGCACTTTAGCCGTTGGACCTGTAAATCGCGACGATGGACGGACGCACACATCGCGCCGATGGACGCGTCCATTCCGCAGATGGACCTGTCCATCGCGGAAAAGTGTGTGTCCATTGACCGCGAGACGCAGAGGTGGGCCCCCCTGGGAGTGCCGGCGCTCCCATCTGGCGCCGATCGGTAACGGGAACGCGGGGAAGGTCCTCGGACTCGGACAGGATGCGGAGATCAAGTCAGGACCCTGGCCGGAACGAATCCATATTCATTGCCGCAGATTCATTCCCAATCAGTCAGGGTCCTGACGTATTCTTAACCGCCGAACCTAACGAAATACATTACGGCAACTTCGAGGCTCCAAAGGGCTGGCGAGGCCTCCTCTTGCCGTCACGGGGGCAGAGCAGATACAGTCTCAGACAGAACCTGATGAGCGATCTGTCCCCGGTTGTCCCTGTGCCCTCGTCCGCGCTTCCCGGGGCGGAACGAGACCTCCTGCCACCGCCCTGGGTCGGCGATCTGCTTGGTCAGAGCGATCGTTTCCGGCTCGCGAGCGTCAGGGTGCCCGGCGCCACGGCACTGGACCGGGTGGCGTTCCACGACGCCACCGTCCACGCCTACCGGCGGCTCGAAGCCGAGCTGCGCGGCGGCCAGGCGCTCCATCCCGTGCGGCTGTGGAATCACATCCCCGGCATCCATGACGCTCTGGGCGATGGGCTGGATCGCTACCGGGTCTTCAACGCCGGCCGCTTCGAGGCCCTCTCCCAGTGGTACGGCGGCAACGAGAGCTTCGATACCCGCGTCGCCTCGGCTTCGGGAGTGGGTCACGACGGCGAGGATCTGGTCGTTCACTGCCTCGCCGCCGATCGCCCCGGCCGGCCGGTGGTCAACCCGCGGCAGATCGCGCCCTACCGCTACTCGTGCAAGTTCGGCCCCAAACCCCCCTGCTTCGCCCGCGCCACCGTGATCCAACCGGACGATGGCGCGCCCCTGGTGCTGGTCGGCGGCACCGCCAGCATCGTGGGCGAGGAGTCCGTGCACCCGGGGAACCTGGCGCGGCAGATGGAGGAAACGCTCACCAACCTCTCCGTCCTGCTGGGCGAAGCCGCCGGCAAGCCATCGTCGCCGGCATCGCTGGAGACCTTCCGCGAGCTGCGGGTCTATCACCCGGACCTGCGGCAGCGGCGCGAGCTGCGCCTCCTGCTGGAGGAGGCCGTCGGTCGCCGGGTGCCCATCGAGTGGGTGCGCGCCGACCTCTGCCGGAGTGAGCTCCTGGTCGAGATCGAAGGTGTCGCGGAGCTGGCCGGATAGTCGCCGGTCAATCCGGATCAGCCCCTCCCTATCCGCCGCTCGCCGCCGCCAGCCGCGGACCGGGACCCGTAGTGGCGCGTCGGCGCTCCCCCACCTGCTGGCGCCACATCGCGTAATAGAGCCCCTTCTGCTCCACCAGCTCGTCGTGGTGGCCGGACTCGACGATCCGCCCGTGCTCCAGGACGTGGATGGTGTCGGCATGGAGCACCGTCGACAGGCGGTGCGCGATGAGGATGGTGATCACCTGGCTCGACGCCACCTCGCGGATCGTCTCGGTGATCTCCTCCTCGGTCAGCGAGTCCAGCGAGGACGTCGCCTCGTCGAAAACCAGCAGGCGGGGCCGGCGCAGCAGCGCCCGCGCGATCGACAGCCGCTGCTTCTCGCCGCCGGACACCTTGACGCCCCCCTCGCCGATCACCGTGTCCAGCCCGCGGTCGGCGCGCGCCAGCAGGCTGTCGCAGGCGGCCTTCTTCAGCACCTCCAGGCACTCGGCGTCGGTGGCCGCGGGATTGACGAACAGCAGGTTCTCGCGGATCGAGCCGGAGAAGAGCTGCGTGTCCTGGGTCACGAAGCCGATCTGGCCCCGCAGCTCGTCGAGATCGAGGGCCGGGCCGGGCTTGCCGTTGTAGAGGATGCGCCCGCTCTTCGGGCCATAGAGGCCCACCAGCAGCTTGACGAGCGTCGTCTTGCCGGAGCCCGAGGGTCCCACGAAGGCCACCGTCTCGCCGCGCTCGACCTCGAAGGAGACGCCCGAGAGGGCCGGGGCCGAGGCGCTCTGGTGAGTGAAGCTCACGTCCTCGAACGCCAGGGTGTTGAGATCTCCCAGGGCCAGCGGGCTCACCGGCTTCGCCTCGATGGGGATTTCGAGAATGGTCTGGAAGGTCTCGAGCGACGCTTCGGTCTCGCGGTAGGTGTTGATCACCGCCCCCAACTCCTGGAGCGGCCCGAAGATGAAGAACGAGTAGATCCAGAGCGAAAAGAACTGCCCGATCGAGATCTTCTGCACGAAGATCAGGTAGAGCATCAGGAAGAGGATGGAGGTACGCAGGGCATTGACCGCCGTGCCCTGGATGAAGCTGAGGAAACGCAGCGAGCGCACCTTGCGCAGCTCCAGGCGCAGGATCTTGTCCGTCGTGGCGTTCAGCCGCCCGATCTCCTGACGCGCCAGGCCCAGGCTCTTGACCAGCTCGATGTTGCGCAGCGACTCGGTGGTCGCTCCCGCCAGCGCCGTGGTCTCGGCGACGATCACCTTCTGGATCTTCTTGATCCGCTTCGACAGCACCGAGCTCAGGACCCCGAGCACCGGGATGGTGAGCAGGAAGACCGGCGCGATGATCCAGCTCACCGTGAAGGCGTAGACCATCACGAAGATCACCCCGACCAGCGTCGTGAACAGGGTGTTGACGGCCGTGCCGATGAGCTTCTCGACGTCGGCGCGCACCTTCTGGAGCTTGCCCAGCGTCTCGCCGCTGCGCTGGTCCTCGAAGAGCTGGTAGGGCAGCTCCAGCGAATGGCGCACGCCGTCCGAGTAGAGGTCCGCCCCCAACCGCTGGGTGACGACGTTGACGAAGTAGTCCTGGAAGTTCTTGGCCACCCGCGAGACGAAGGCGGCGCCGACCGCCGCGGCGAGCAGCACGCTCACCCCGCGGAAGAACTGGCCGGTCGTGTACTCGCTGTAGCGGGTGGCGTACTGGTCGATGACGTGGCGGAAGATGAGCGGATCGAGCAGCGAGAAGATCTGGTTGACCGCCGCCAGAACCAGGGCGAGGACGACGAGCGTCCAGTAGCGGCGCAGGTAGGAGTAGAGGAGTCGCATAGACCCTCAAGTCTACCGGATCGGCGAGGCGGCATGCCCGCGGCAAAGAAAAACGGCCGGGCCAACTCGGCCCGGCCGTCCTTCGTAGACTTTGGAAAAGCTTACAGCGAGTTGATGAAGGCGATGAGCTGGTTCTTCTGGGTCGTGCTGAGCCCGAAGACGTAGTTCTGAATGACCGGCTCGGCCTCGTTGGTGTGGCGCTGAATTGCGTCGTCCCGCGTGAAGCTGACGGTGTCGTGCATCAGGCGGTCGTGGGTGCGCAGGCCCCACAGGGGCGGCGTACGCAGCTTGGTGAGCGTCGACTGACCGCCGTTCTGGACGATGAAGTCGCCGGTGCCCACGTCGTGCAGCAGGAAGTCGCTGTACGGGTGGATGATCTTGTCGCCGATGGCAGTCGGCACCGTGTACTTGCCACCGTTGATCACGCTACCGGCCGGCATGGTGGTGATCGACGGGATGTGGCAGAGGGCGCAGCCGATCGAGGTGAACAGCGACTTGCCGGCGAGCACGTCCGCGTTGTTGGCCACCGCGGTGTCCGGAGCCGGGGCCTTGGTGGACCGCATGAAGCGGACGAAGGCGCCGACGTCGGTGCCGAAGGGATTCGCCACCGTCGCCGGATCCTCAGGATCGGGCACCGTGTCGAAAGCCGCCACGGAAACGCCGTTGTTGGTGTTCTCCGTAGGCTGCAGCGGGCTGGTGATGCCCATCTCGTTGAGATAGGCGTCCGCCGCGAACGAGACCAGGCTGGCGTGCTGGTTCTTCCAGCCGAAGCGGGCGATGCGGGTGGTGCCGGCCGGACCTTCGAGGACCGGGACGTTGATGATCTGGCCGCCGACGCCGAGCTGGTTGATCTGGTTGTTGCGGGTGCTGGTGAAGAAGGCGTCCGGGATCGCCTCGACGTAGGCGTCTCCCAGGATGTTGAGCGAGCTGCGGAAGTCCCGTACGTTGTCGGCGCCCGCGACGCGCTCCTGGATGGCCGCGTTGATGGCGCGGTCGTTGTTCAGCGAGCCGCCCGGCCGGTCGGTGAAGGTGCTGCCGTTGAAGCGGCCCACCCGCAGCTCGGTGATCTGGCTGATCGCGCCGCTCACCGGGTTCTGATGGCACTCGGCGCAGGCCTGGGCGTTGTACAGCGGGCCCAAGCCGTCGGCGATCTCCTCGCGCTCATCGAAGTTCTCCTTGTCGAGGTCGAACTGTGCCTGCGGCTCGAAACCGTTGGTCAGGTTGTCGAAACCCGTGGGCGCCTCCGTGGCCACCACCGCGAACATCACGGGAGCAACCAGCAGAGCCATCAATACGATGCCGTTGACCAGAAAGCGCTTACCCCACTTCGTCATCATGCTCCACTCCTCCTTCAACGTAAGGAACCGTCACTCTGGATGCATGCAACCCCATCCAGGGCCAAAACGCTTGGACCGTCCAAACCAGCGGAGACAGAGCCAGCACAGGCTGCCAGATCTAAAATGAGCGACTCTACCAAGCTAAGTGCTCGCCGGCGGCCAAACCGAGCCGGTGTGCCGCAACGACTTTCAAGCTTGAGACTTTGGCTACAGCCTGAGTGCGAGGGAGGGGAGGAACCGGGACGGAAAACGGCGGGACGAAGGCGGCGGGAGGAAGGGCGAAAAAAAGGGCGGGCCGGTTGCGCGTGCAGAGCCGGACCGCCGGGTCAAACGGGAAGTGCTGCTATCTACTGCGCGGCCGGATGGCCGTGAGCCGGATGCGCTGCCTGGATCTGCTGGAACTTCGTGAGTTGGTCCGGATTCAACAGGGCGCTGAATTTCGTTGTGAAGTCGTCGTGGAGGGCCTTGAGCTGCTGGCCGGTGGCGTGGGCGTCGATCGTCTTCTGGCCGATCGCGGCGGCATCGGCGCTACCGCCGTCGAGGAGCGCGTGGATCTCCTGCATCTGTTGGCGATGCTGCGCCATCAGGGGCTGGGCCTGGGCGGCCAGGTCCTCGTGGAGCTTTTTGGCGGCGACCTGCTGGTCGGCGGTGAGGTTCAAGGTCTTGGTGAGGAAGGCAGCGCGGTGGTGCATCATCCGGGCGTGGCCACCGACGCCTTCGGCGCCCGCCGCGAAGGCCGAGGCCCCTACCAGCAGGATGGCGCCGAGGAAGAGTGCGAAAGTCCGTTTCATGGTGCGACCTCCTGTATGTGGCACCGTGGGGTTCCGCGGCGCCATCTTCGAACGACGCCTAGCTTAGGAGGGCGCCGCCGGAAGAGTCTTCAGGATGCCGCAAGATCTTTGTAAGGGATGTAAAGCCGTTCAGCCGGTGAAGCGGTAGCCCCGCCGGTGGACGGTGAGGATGTACTCGGGGCGCGACGGGTTGCCTTCCAGCTTCTGGCGCAGCGAGGCCACGTGCACGTCCACCGTGCGGGTGGTCGGCATGGCGTCGTAGCCCCAGACCTTGTCGAGGAGCTCGTCGCGGGAGAGGAGGGCGCCGCGGTTCTGGATGAAGTAGGCGAGGAGCTTGAACTCCAGGGCCGAGAGGGTCACCGGCACGCCGCTGCGCAGCACCTCGGCGCGGCGGAAGTCCACCCGCACGTCGCCGAAGGCGTAGGTGCCCGCGGTGCCGGAGGCCGGCGTGTGGGCGCGGCGGAAAAGGGCCTCAATGCGGGCCAGCAGCTCGATCATCTCGAACGGCTTGCTCACGTAGTCGTCCGCTCCGAGCTTCAGGCCCACCACGCGGTCCACCACCTGGTCGCGGGCGGTGAGCATGACGATGGGCACCTGGACGCCCCGGGAGCGCAGCTCGCGGCAGACCTCGAAGCCGTCCCGCCGCGGCAGCATGACGTCCAGGAGGATGAGGTCGAAAGATCCCTCCAGAGCCCGCGCCAGCCCCTCCTCTCCATCTCCCGCCGTGTCCACCTGGAAGCCTTCGCTGAGCAGCCGGTCGGAGAGCGTGAGCACGAGGCTGGGCTCGTCCTCCACCAGCAGGATGCGCCGCGCGGCCGGCGCTCCCGGGTAGGAAAGCCGCTCCGCGATCATGCCGGCTCCTCCACGGCCTGCACCTGCTCCACCGCCTGGGCCGGCAGAGAGAGAGTGAAGGCGCTCCCTCCGCTCCCACCACTCCCAGCCGCTCCGGACCCGCCGGTGGTGACCGTGACCCGGCCGCCGTGGGCCTCGGCGATGTGGTTCACCAGGCTCAGGCCGAGGCCGCTGCCGGGAATTCCGCCCGCCGCGGCGTCCCGCCCCCGGAAGAAAGGCTTGAAGAGGTGAGGCAGATCCTCGCGGCGGATCCCCGGCCCGCGGTCGGAGACGGTGATCTCCACCTGTCCCGAGGCTCCCTGCCGGGCCCGCACGCCGATCCAGCCCGCCCGGCCGCCGTACTTGACGGCGTTCTCCACCAGATTCTGCACCGCGCGCCGCAGGGCGGAGGGGTCCGCCAGGACGAGGGGAAGATCGCGGTCGACGTCCTTCTCCACCTCGATGCTCTTTTCCTGAAGCAGCCAGCGGCAGTCCTGAAGCGCGCCGTCCACGATGTCGCGCACCTCCACCGGCCGCGGATGATAGACGCGGCGACCCGACTGGATGCCGGCGAGCTCCAGCGCCTGCCCCACCATGTCGGAGAGGCGGCGTCCTTCGCTCTCGATGAGGTTGCCGTAGCGGCGCACCTGGCCGGGCTCAGCCACCACGCCGGCGGCGAGGTTCTGACCCGCCGAGCGAATGGCCGTCAGCGGCGTGTTCAGCTCATGGGTGACGCCGGCCACGAACTCGATCTGCAACCGGGCCAGGCGCTGCGCCCGCTGCGTCACCACCATCATCAGGCCCATGGTGGCCGCGAGCAGGGCGAGGATGCCCACGCTGATGCCCAGGTTGCGCCGCCGCACGGCCGTCACCGCATCCTCCAGGGAGCCGTCGCGGTGCTTGAGGACCAGCCGCCAGGCTCCATTCTCCCGCTCCCGCCGCCGGTCGCCGGGGGACGAGCCGCTCCGCGGCCGGGCCGGCGCGGCGATCCTCCCTCGGCTGCTCCCCGGACCGTGCCCCGCCCACAGCGAGCGCAGCTCGTCGACGGGCCGCAGCCTGTACATGTCGAGCCGAAGGTCGCCGGCGCCGATGGCCGCCGGCGGCATCTGGGGATCGGAGAGGAACACGGCCCGGCGGGAATCATCCTTGGACTCCACGGCGAGCGCGTACCCCGTGCCCTGGGCACTCTCGAAGTAACGGCGGGTCAGGGCCGGGAAAATATCGCCGGTGATCACCTTCTGGTCCAACCGCACCAGCAGGTAGGTGCCCACCAGCGGATCGGGGGGCGCCTTGGCGTCCGGAGCCGAAGGCGACCCCGGCAAGGGAAAGAGGTTGATCACCAGGCCGGGGATGTCCGCCGCCAGCGTCAGGCTGCGAGGGTCGAAGGGCGGATCCCCAGGGCGAGACGAGCGGGAGGCTGCCAGACGTTGGCGCAACGCGGCGAGCTCGGGCGGCCAGGGACAGGCGACGAAGCGGTGCTCCGCCGGCCACAGAACCTCGAGCCCCGTTCCGCCATCGCGATCGGGCCGGATGAGAAAGACGTCGCGCACCAGGCGCGGATAGGGTGTCTCGGCGTTCCAGCGATCATACTGCCGTACCCCGCGGGAGAGCCTCGCCTCCGGCGGCTCCATCGACCCGGGGTGGAAGTACAGGTAGGCCCGGGTCACCTCGCGGTCGAAGTCCTCGGTGAAGTGGGAGCCGGCGGCGAACAGGCTCATCTTCATCCGGTGGCGCTCCATCTTGCTCACCTCGCCGATCCACCGCCATTGCAGGAGGGCGAGGACCGCCAGCAGCAGCACCATCACCGCCGCGATGGCGATGGGCAGACGTTGCGCCAGACTTCGGGATCTCATGGCCTCTTAGTCTAGCAGCCGCTCCGCCGCGTGAAAACGAGACTTTACATCCCTTACAAATTCCTTTCGTTTCCCTGAAGACTCAGCCGTCGCCACTGCCGTAGCCTGCGGTCCATGACGAGAGCGGCAAAGCGGCTGGAGTGGACGATCGGGCTGGTGGCGCTGTCGGCCGTGGCCGTGCTCCTCTCCGCCGCCGCCAGCGACCGGGGGGAGCCCCAGCATCCCAATCTCCAGGGGACCTGGACGCTGAACGAAGACCTGACCGCCCGCATGCGGCAGGACGACCAGGCCCAGAACGCTCCGCGAGGCGTCGGTCACGGCGGCGGCATGGGCCGCCATGGCGGCGGCCGGCACCGGAACAGCCCTCCCGATGCGACGCCCGGCGGCGATTCGGACGGCGACTCGGCTCGCCAGGGACCACCGCCGTCGTTCGCGGCTCTCGACGTGCTGACCATCAGTCAGCAGGGCAATCAGTTGACGCTCACCGACAAGAGCGGCAACAGCCGGGTCGTCAAGGCTGACGATCACAAGATTCGCGACGAGAAGGCGCCCGGCGGCCCCGTGGAGCTGCGGGCGAGTTGGGACAAGGACGGCATCCTCAACGTCGAGGTCAAGCCCGACAAGGGCCCGAAGCGGACGGAGTCCTACCTCGTCTCCAACGACGGCAAGCATCTCTACGTCACGCTCAGCCTCGATCGTAACGGCCATGAAATGAAGATCCGCCGCGCCTACGACGCGGCGCAGGAAGAGAAGGCCCCGTCAGCGGACGGGGGCGAAGACGACGACCGCGAGCTCGTCGCCTAGGACTTTGACATCCCCTGCGGCCTCTTGAGACCGCCGGGCTAGCGACGGTAAGCCCATTGCCGGGCTCAACCCAAGCCTTTCCTCGCACGGTGCCAGGGACTGGACTTACCGTCGGTGGCCCTGCGGCTCCACCTTGGAGTCCGCTGAAAGATCGCTGCAGGGTATTGCTGCACCCGGTGCCAGCCTCCTCGCAAGAGGAAGCTGGCACTGATTTTTTTGGCTCTGTGATCGGCGACGGCCTCGTTCAAGGACGCGATTTGAGCGCAGTGCTCACCGCGCCATGCCCATCGACGGCTCCCCCAAAATAGGACTCCCACGCGCCGCGGATGCGGTCGACCTTGGCGATCGATGCGTCGGACGGAAACTCATTGGCCTGGGCGACGAGGATGAACGCCATGTTGAAGCTGTGGGGAGCCTTCGCGGCCGTGGGATTGCGCGGCCCTTCGGCGGCGACGATGTCGTCGATCGTCAGATCGACTCGGGATCCCCGGATGGGGACGCCGATCGCGGGCGCCGCGGCCGGATTGGAACAGCCGTCGACGTAAAAGAAAGGTGGCACGTCCGCGGCCGGGATCAGGCCCATCACGTACTGGTCGAGCGGGCTGTAGCGCTCGGTGGCCCCGATGGTGGTGAAGCGGTTACCGCCGTCATCGCGGATGAGGTTGCCTTCCATGTCCGAAGCCAGGGTATTGTGGCAGAAGCTCCAGTGCACGAGGTCGCGGCCGAGGAGGGCATCGCTTTTCTCGCCGTTCCCGTCGAGGAAATGAAGCTTCGCGAGCCACCGGTGGCCGGTCTCCTGGCCCAGGACGTCGAGGGTGCTGTTGGTGCCGAGGAACTCAGTGCCGGGATCGCCGGGATACCGCGACAGCGACCCCATCTGCACGAAGCCGCGCAGCCGTCCCTTGCTGCCCACCTGGTTGCTGAAGTCGAAGACGTCATCCCCGATACCGAGGATGTCGTTCTTCACCGTGATCTCGAAAGCGAAGGCGCCGCCTCCCAGGTTCTGGGGGAAGTCGAGGAAGACGACCAGGTGGTCATAGTCGTCGGCGAACTCGCGAAAGAAAGCCCTGGCGACCCCGAAGTGGTCGAACGACCGGGTTCCCACGAAGCGCTCGGCGATCGCCGCCTTGAGCACGCCGGTGGGCAGGCTCTGGGTGTAGTCGATCAACTTCAAGTCACCGCCGCCGCCGGGAGCCACGCCCACCACCCCCTCTCGCGCGTCGATCTGGCCGAAGGCAAACGTGATGCGGCCATTGGGGTAGAGCACGGCTTGAAACGTGTTGTGGTTGGGCTTCCCGAACTCCGGCACCTCGAGCCAGGTGACCACGATCCTGGTCCTGCCGGTCAGCACGTAAACGCCGCCATCGCCGCTCGCGGCCTCCGGATTGAGGTCGGCGAGGAGCGGCGCGATCCGCGGCGGGCCGCCGATCAGGCGCCCCAGGTCCCGGGGGGCCGACGTGCCGTCGGGCGCGCTGAAGGTCAGATGCCCGTCGGAGCCCACGAACATGCCGCTGTAGGTTTTGTTGAAGAAACGAAAGCGGAAGCCCTTCGGGAACGGGACCGCCCGGCTGTCGTCATCGCCCAGATCGATCCGGTTGCCGATCGCCTCCGCGACCGGATCGCTCGACGGCGAGACCACCAGTCCCCCCTTCTTCTGCGGCACGAACTGCAACCCGAAGTCGGCGATGTCGAGCACGTTGGGCTGCACGATCAAGCTGCCGTCGTCGACCAGCACCGCAACGTCGCCGGCCCGCGACGCCCGCGGAAAGGACTGCAACGCCTTCGCCTTCCCCCACTTCTGCTCCAGCCGCCGCATCTGATCGCGATGGATCGCGAGATTGACCGCGAGACCCGATTTACCTGTGCCGCACCAGGAGGGAGAGTGATCCGGAAGGGTGATTGCGCCGGCCATCCCGGTCACGAGGAGCAGCGCAAGGATGGCAAGGAAAGAGGATCGACGGTGGGTTCGCAACATGAGGACTCCTAAGATCGCCGAAAAGCTCCAGCCGGCGCCGAGCGCTTAATCTTAGCAGTTTACGTCCTTGCCGTCCGTTCCGGCGCGCAGGCCCTCTAGGGTATTGCTGCACCCGATGCCAGCCTCCTCGGAAGAGGAAGCTGGCACTGATTTTTTGGGCTACGGTGAGATCAGCAGAGGTTGGTCGTGCAGGTGAGCTGGCAGGTCGTGCAGGTGTTCCGGCCGCTGAAGTCGCAGATGTTCGGGCGGCAGGTCTGACTCACGGCGCCACCGAGGGCGTGCGGAAGCTCCATGCGGTCCAGGTCCACCAGGGTCTCTCTGCTGAGCACGAGCTTCTTGGGCAGTTTCTTCAAGTTGTTTCTCCTTGGTCTGGAACAGGCCCGTCGCGGGCCAGCCCTATCTAAACAGGTGTTCACCAAGCCGTAGAGCGAGCCCGGCGGGCGCCCGCCGCGGGCTGCTCAGGGAATCAGGGGGCAGTGTCCATTCATGGGCGTCAGACAGGCCTTGTGAGTGCAACCGGGAAAGGCGCAGGCCAGGCAGCAAAGCTTGTCCGAAGGGCACTGGCTGTCACTGGTGCAACCGGTGCTGGTCTGCAGAAACACCGGAGCGGGCGGCATCAGCTCAGCCGTGCCGGGGCCGCTCTGGCTGCCTGCGGAGCCGGCGGACAAAGTCGCCAGGAAATCCGTGACCGAGGGTGCCTGCGGATTCTCCGTCGCCGGTGCCGGCTGGGCCACGCACGGGGCGATGCTGAGGATCACAACGAGAGCTGCCAGGAGGAGAGTGGGTTGCCAACGTCGGGAGGAGGGTTGCAAGGTGTGCATTCTCGGGTCTCCTTATGTTGTTTTACGAATACTAGCATGAGCCCTACGCGGATTGATGCCGCAGGGCCTTGCGGAGGAGTACGATTTGCCCGGTGTGGTAGGCGTTGTGTTGGACGAGGCCGTTGACCATGGCCCGGTGCGTGACGCCCGTGCCCAGAGCGGGATCGCGGTCGGAGAGGGAGCCTCCCGTCCTCTCCAGGTCCTCTTCGGCGAGCCCGGACATCGCCGCCAGCAGCTCGGCGAGAGAGGCTCCCAGGCGTTCGCGATCTCGCTGCCAGGCCGTCTCGGAGGCTTCGCCCGGCTCAGGCCAGTCCCCCTCCTCGGGGGTGGCCGGCGCGCTACCGCCGAGGCGCCGGCGGACCTCGTTCTGCCAGGCGGTCAAGTGGAGGACGATCTCCCAAATGCTGTGCGCCCCCGAAATGGGGTGAGCCGCCGCCTCCGCTGCTGTCACCCCCTCCAGGGCGACCGTGGTGGCGGGGCCATGCCAGGGATCGTCGGAGTACCCCTTGCGGAGCTGCTCACGCAGGAAAGAACCGTCGCTCATGGCGGGAACCTCCATCTTGTTTCTGCGGGCTCCATCGTAAAGCGGAAGCTCAAACCTGCCAAGGTCCAGCCGTGGCCCAGCACGCTTGTCGGGGTGACCGGGCATTTTCAGATATCGGACCGAGATCGCCGAAGGCTGTAGAGACGTCCCAGCCCGTCCACGACACCATCCGCAGGCCAACGACGGCGGGACGTCTCGGGGTCGGGGTCGACGCTTGGGTCCACGCATACCTTCGACGGGGCGACGCGCCGGGTGGTAAGATCAGCGCTGACTGAACTGGTCCCCAGGAGTCGCCTGATGCCTTCCACCGCCCACCTTGAAATCCCTCAGGACGTCCTTGATTCTGCACGACTGAGCTTGGATCAGGTACTCGTCGAGCTTGCTGTCCACCTGTACGAGCAAGGTCGGTTGTCGATCGGCAAGGCTCACGAACTCGCGGGACTGTCCCTCTGGGAGTTCAGACAGTTGCTTGGATTCCGCCAGATCCCTCCTCACTTCGGCGCAGAAGACCTGGAGCAGGATCTCGAGACGCTCCGCCACCTCGGCGCCTCATGATCGTCGTAAGCAACACCTCACCCCTCACCAACCTCGCCGCCATAGGCCACTTCGAGCTACTCCGGAAGCTCTTCGGCGAGATCCACATCGCCAACGGAGTCTGGGAGGAGCTCAACAAAGGAGGCCGGCGCCATCCTGGCAGCCGAGAGGTGGAAAACGCCTCATGGGTCCATCGCCACGAGGTGAGCAACCAAACGGTGACGGCACTCCTGCGACGCGATCTCGACCTCGGTGAAGCCGAAACTCTGGCCCTGGCACTCGAGCTGAGAGCCGATCTCGTCTTACTCGATGAGCAGGAAGGCCGTCATGCGGCCATCCGACTAGGTCTTCGACCATTTGGGGTTCTAGCCGTTCTGCTCAGAGCCAAACGGCAAAGGGAGATCGGGGAGATCCGCCCTTTGCTCGATGCCCTCCGGCAGGAAGCCGGCTTCTTCCTTGGAGACAGCCTCTACCGCCAAGTCTTGGAGGAGGCGGGCGAGAAGATTTGATCGCATAGTGACGCGATCGGCTACCCAAATGAACCGCCCCTCGCGTTCTCGGAGGAAGTAGAGACGTCCCAGCCCGTCCACGACACCGCCCGCAGACCATTGCCGGTGGGACGTCTTGGGTCGGGCACGGGCACGATGCCCGGTCCAGGCACACCATTCGACGGGGCGACGTGCGGTTCAACTGAGTCTGGTCGATGACATCGGTGTCGAACGTGATCACCGACGTTCCCGCGCGCCTTGGGCAACCCCGGCTTCCATCTCCTTCAGGCTCCGGGATGGGCCCACGTAACCGGCGCAGCCGATGAGATCCTCCACAGTGGTCGCCGGGAGATCGTCGGCCCGGCGCAGGACGACCGAATTCCCGTGATCCTCGACGACCAGCTCCATACCTGCGGTCCAGCCATGACGCTCACGAATCTCTTTCGGAATGATGAGCTGTCCTTCGGTGGAAAGGTAGGTCACTTCCTTCTTCCCTCGGACGGAGCAGACGAGAGTAAGACAAGCGTGGCGCTTTCAGGACCACGTGTCAACCAGACACCGCTGCAGCTCCAAAGACAGGAAGGCCCTGCAAGGTGCATCTCCTCACAGTTGGGAAGCGGGTGAGAGCCGGCCCGTCGACTCTCTCCCTTATCATGGGGAGCGCGAGAGAAGTGTTTCATCTAGATATTCAATTTTTGTTATTTCTCTCGGCCAGTCTCGCAAAATTCCCATTGACTTGCTATCTGGCATTGCTGGAATGAGAGCTATCCTATATAATTAAGTAGTTCCCAGCTCGAGCCCACGATGAAACGGCGAGACCAGCAGGAGCAACGAGTATCCCTTTCTTCAGGGAAGTGCGGTAGGGCGACATCAGCCCGCTCGCCGCCGCCTGCGCCAACCCCAGCCTCTCCGCCCCAATGCGAAACGTCTTGTCAACCGACCTGATGAGGAGGGTTGAGTTGTGAATTCATTCACCCAGTTCATACAAGGGCCCCTGACCCAGGATCTCTGCGCCGGGCCCGCGACTTCCGGCGGACCGTCGGTCTGCGGAGGGATCCAAACCTGCGGTCAGACCTGTAGCCCGCCGACCTGCGGCGGACCCACCCACTGCGGCGGCATCCACACCTGCGGAGCCTGCCCGGCGGTTCAGCCGATTACCGTGACCGCCTGCCACCCTGCTACCGTCTGCGGCAACACCTCGGGGCAGTTCACCTGCGGCCCCTTGACTATCTGTGGTGGCATCCACACTTGCGGACAAACCTGCCAGCCCGTCACCTGCGGCCCTCCGACCCAGTGCGGTGGTGTCCACACCTGCGGCCAGACCTGCCAGATCACTTGCGGTCCTCACACTTACTGCGGTGGCGTCCACACCTGCGGACAGACCTGCCAGATCACCTGCGGTCCACACACCCACTGCGGTGGCGCCCACACCTGCGGGCAGACCTGCTTCGAGATCACCTGCGGCCCGCAAACCCAATGCGTCGGCATCCACACTTGCGGTGGCACCTGCCAGATCACCTGCGGTACGCACACACAATGCGGCGGCATCCACACCTGCGGCCACACCTGCTTCGATATCCACACCTGCGGACAGATCACCTGCGGCCCGACCCAATGCGGCTGCCACACTGTCGCTGCCCTTCACTGCCCAATGCCGACGCCGCCGATACCCAACCAGGAGGTCTTTCAGTCACCGTCGATCATCCTGAATGCCGCAGCCGTCCAAACGTGCCAGCCAACCTGCGGCCAAACCTGTGCCCAAACGTGCGGCCCAACCTGTCTGCCGGCTACTCAGTGTGCCCCCACGTGCGCGCAGACATGTCTTCCTACCCAATGTGTAGGCAACCATACCTGTGGACCCACTTGCGGGCCAACTGCGTGCGTAGGCCAGGCGGCCGGCGGGCAAACCTGCATAGGAACCTGCCAGCCAACTTGCTTCAGGACCTGCGCGCATACCAACTGTGGCCAGTTCACCTGTGGCGGACCGACCCAGTGTGCAGGCGTGCAAACTTGTGGGGCAACTTGCCAGCCAACCTGCGGCGGGCCGACCCATTGCGCAGGCATCCAAACCTGTGCGGTGACCTGTCAGCCAACCTGCGGCGGGCAGACCCAGTGCGGCGCTTTCAAGACCTGCGGCAATCTGTGCACCTTCCAGCACTGCCCTGCCGTCAAGCAGAGCGCTGAACAAGGCGGTGATCAGGAAGGCGGCGGGGAAAGTACTCCAAGTGGTGCCCAGGGAGGTACCGGCGATCAAGGAGCTGCCCCTATCGCCAGCCCAGCGAGCTCTCAGGGAGGCGGCGAGAGCGGAGGGAAGGAAGGAGGCGAGAGTGGAGGAGGCAAGGGAGGAGGCGGCAAAGGCGGAACCAAGGAGCCCACGCCGTGATGTAAGCTGACTCGGTGATCCGGGAGGGCGGTTCCCACACCATCGTGGGTCTCACCCTCCCGGACCGGGCACAACGAGCATGCAAGTCCGACCCGACAGCGTCGTCCACTACCTGGCCGAGCGCCGCCTGCTGACTTTCGAGTCAGCGGTCGCCGGCGACTTCATGGTCGTCGAGCAGTCGAGCCGGAACTACAACCTGAAGATTCTGCGCAGGCGGTCACCCGGCTTCTTCATCAAGCAGGTACGCAGCCGATCCTCCGCTTATACCAAGACCCTCGAGCGGGAGGCGAAGTGCTATGAGCTCGCGAGGCGCAATCCGCGTTTCAGTGCCATGGCTGCTCTGCTGCCGCAGTGCCACCTATGGGACGCGGCAAGCACGCTCCTCGTCCTCGAGATGCTCCCCGATGCCGTGAACCTGTGGGAGCACCACCGGCAGCTCGGCCGGTTCGCCCTGGAGATCGCGGAGCTCCAGGGAGAGAAGCTCGGCACTTATCATCGCCAGGCCGAGCTCTTTTTCCCCGCTCTCGAAGAGCTCCGCCTGTTCGACAAGGGGCTGCCGTGGATCCTTTCAATCCACGCGTCCCACCCGCACTACCTGAGCCAGATGAGCCAAGGCAACGCCCAACTGCTGCAAATCCTGCGCGAAAACCCCGGTCTCACCCGTGCCCTCGACGCCATCAAGCGCTCCTGGACACACCGGGCGCTCATTCACGGCGACATCAAGTGGGAGAACCTCCTTTTCTACCGCGAGAACGAAACGGCACCGCTCGATCTGCGAGTGATCGATTGGGAGATGTCGGACATCGGCGACGAGTGCTGGGACACCGGCGCCATCTTCCAGGCGTACCTGAGCTTCTGGATTTTCTCGCTCCCTTTGAGCCCCAGCCTATCCATGGAGCAGGCGGCGGCCGCATCGCCCTTCAGTGGCGAGGATCTGCAGGCCTCTCTCGCCGCCTTCTGGACCCGCTGCGGCGGCCCGCGGCTTCAGCAGGGTGATGTCGCGCCGCCAGCTCGAGCGCTGCATGGCCTGCGGCGCGGCGCGCATGGTGCAGACGGCCTACGAGGGTATCCAGCAGTCGCCTCAAATCACTCCCCAGGCTCTCTGCCAGCTCCAGATGAGCATGAACATCCTGCGCGATCCGGCGGTCGCGGTGAACCAGATGATAGGTCTATGAGGAGGGCTGGACGTTGAGCGCCGATTGGAACCAGTCACTCGATCAGATCTTCGCGGCGATCCACATCGATTCGCCTCACGAGCTGACCTTCGCGGGACGCAAGTTCACAGTGCACCCGCCGGCGGGGCCGCCCGTAATGCAGCCGGCTGGGAACGGCGGAGAGCCTTCCACTCCCTCGCCGCTCGTGGAGCTTCTCACCGCCGTCCTCTACCGCCACGTCTACAGCCGTCCCTTCCGGCCGCCGCTGCCCGATGCTGACGTACGCGACGATCCCAGCGAAGATCCGTCCCTGATCCGCTTGCTTTCCGTGGCCAATGCTTCCCAGGATCGTTGGGAGCACGGTTGGTCGATCAGCCAGGTTCACTCCTCCGGCCAGATCACGGCGCAGCGGGGAAACGTCTCCCGATCGCTCTGGGCCGGGCAGTTCCTGAGCCAGGACGGCCCTGGCGCGAGACCGCGACCGGGCGCGCAGATCAGCATCTTCTACCCTCGCGAATCGATGACTCTTCAGTCCGGCTTCTATTATTGCTTCGGTGAGACCTCCGAGGATGAGAGCTTCGCCCTGGGTCTGGTACGAATCTATTGGAACGTCGCTATCGAGGGGGCTCCTGAGCTCGTTGGGCACCTGAGCGCACGGCTCAATTTCTTTCAGGTTCCCTTCCGCCTCAAGTGCTCGGTGATGCCCAGCCAGTTTGCTCGCACGGACGTGGCGGTTGTCTATCTCGCCAAGCGCCTCTTCCCTCTCGTCGCCGACCTGCTCCATGAGGTCTATCCCGGAGTGAGCCCCTTCCTCGGTCCCGACGTGCCGCTCTTCACCTTCCGCTTGGCGCCCGGAGTCGGGATCGCCGAGGATCCCGGCAACGGCGAAAGTTTTGGCCAGCACCGCTGCCGCCTGCTGGCCGAGACCTGCTGGAGCTGCTTCCTGCGCGGCGACCAGGAGGCACCCTCGCGCCTGGCAGAGCTCCACCAACTGCTCAGCGCCCAGGGCGCAGACCCCGAGCGCCTGCACCTCAACGCCGGCTCCCTTGACTGCTATGAGGCTTCCGCCGGGGTCGTCGAGGAGGCGCCGTGGTCATGAACGACGTCCTGGCAGGCAACGGCGTCTCCCTCGCACCGCCCGCCGGGAGCGAACGTGCGCTCTTCGTGCATACGGCGGCAGCGCTGGGGGCGCAGATCTGCCGCGACGCCCTGTGGGCCGGCGGTCTGTGCAACTGGATTGGCTTCTCCATGGAGTCGCTGGGAGGGCAGTGGCGGCAGGTCCATCGCGCCTACGGCGGCGACCTTTACAGCGGCACCAGCGGCATTGCTCTCTTTCTTGCCCGCCTTCACGCGGCCACCGGCGAGCGGGTCTTTGCGCGCACCGCACTGGGAGCCATCCGCCAGGCTCTCGAGCACGGCTCTCAGGAGATTGAGCCGTCGGCGCGCGTCGGCGCCTACAGCGGTTGTGTAGGCCTCGGCGAGGCGGCGTTGCAGATCGCCGCGCTCCTCGACGCTGAGAGGTTACGAGAGACGGCCTTCGCGCTCCTTGCCGAGGCGGCGGAAGCGGACCTTGGCCGCCACCTTGATGTGGTGGCGGGCTGCGCGGGAGCGATCCCTCTGCTTTTGAGGGCGCACACCGGGAACGGTGGCCCGGCTTTCCTGATCGACGCGGCGGTGCGGCTGGGCGATCACCTACTGGCGACCGCCGCCCGCTCCGACGTCGGCTGGTCGTGGGGCGAGTTCGGGGCGCCGGGGGCGCGGCTCAAAGGGAACCTCACCGGCTACTCGCACGGCGCCGGCGGCATCGGCTGGAGCCTGCTGGAGCTCGGCGCCGCCACCGGTGAAACGCGGTTCCGCGATGCCGGCAAGGAGGCCTTCCGCTACGAACGGCACTGGTTCGACGCCGCGCAAGGTAACTGGCCGGACCTGCGGGAGCCGGAGCTATCGGGCCTGCCAGCGTCCGACGCGCCTGCCTTCATGACCGCATGGTGTCATGGAGCGGCGGGGATTGGCCTTTCCCGCCTGCGCGCCTGGGAGCTCTTAGGCGACCAGGAATGCCGAAGCGAGGCCGAGGTGGCCGTCGCCACCACCCTCGACAACCTCGGTAGCGGATCCTCTGAAATGAGTCAGACCAACTACTCGCTCTGCCATGGCAAAGGGGGTAACTGCGAGACCCTGATCTACGGCGCGCAGATCCTTGGCCGCCCGGACTGGCTGAGGCGAGCCGAGGAGATCGGGCTCGAAGGGATCGCGACCTGCGCGGCACCGCGACTCCCTTGGCCGTGCGGCACCTTCGGCAGCGTCGAAGTGCCAGGTCTCATGCTGGGGCTCGCCGGCATCGGCTACTTCTACCTCCGCCTCGCCGATCCCGAGAGTACGCCCTCGGTGCTGATTAACCTGCCGCACGCGGAGCCGCGCGGCCCCCTCTATTGAGGACCATGGCCAGGACCGAAAGTCACAAAGCCTTTCTCGACAGGGCGATCCGTAGGCCAATCTCAGCCACTTGCCGCGAAGCCGCCCGAGTTGCTGCCGCAACGGCTTCCAATACGCCGCGTCGAGCCGGCGCTCAGCATCCTCCTCATCGCGTAGCGCCCGACGAGAACTCCGCTGTACCGCTTCATTCGGAGCTCGAGCTTCTCGCGGTCGATGCTCAGCAGGCCTCCCCGTCGCATTTCTTGGAGTCCGCTGATGAGCTCCTCTTTTGCGAGCTCGGTCACGAGCGGCCAGGACTGGAATGCGGCGGTTGTCGTGACAACCCGAAAGGAGAAGCGATTATTCGCCGTCGGGGCTTTCGGGTTGAGGCTCCTCTTCTCCTGGGGCTTATGCCCAGCTCTGCCAGCCATCTCGTCGCAGACTGGCTCAGTGACGCACAGACCAGCGAAGGCGCTCGAGTTGCTCCCGCAACGGCTTCCAATATGCCGCGTCGAGCCGGCGCTCGCTGTCCTCCTCATCGCGCAGCGCCCGGTCGAGAACGCCGCTCGCGAGGTGCTCGGAGGTCGCCAGCGTCAGGAGCGGCCGTTCCCTGACCAGTTCCTCCACGCGATCAGCATGCGTCCGAGCCGCCTCGACCAGGAGGCCGGCGGTTCGCAACTCTCGAAGCCAGAAATGGACTCGTTCCGGGGTTGGCTCTTCCCGATAGCTCACGGCGAATCATCGGCCAGTCCTTGTCTCGCTGGGTCTTCTTGGCCGCCACGAGGTCCGGAAGAGCCATCACGTCAAGCGGCTCGCCCTTGAAGATCAGGGTTGTCCGCCGCGCCTAGAGCTCTGGAAATGGTGCGACATTCCGCATGTGTGTCATGAGTGTCGATCCGCAGTCCCGCGACGTCTGGCTGCCTGCAGACGGAAGTGAACCGCGAGACCTTCCGTCAGGTGTTGCAGCGACAGAGAAGGGACGGCGATGATCTCGGCGTCCAACTCCGCGAGAGCTGCCTCCAGGCGATCAAGATTGGTAGGGTCCGGCAGCAGAGCCAGGTCCAGATCGCGGCTAAACTCCGCTGCGCCGTATAACACGCAGGCATGGCCGCCCATCAACAGGTGGGCGACCTGATGTTTCCGGATCGTAGAAAGGGCTTTGCGGATCGGGCTCGGGATCAAGGGAGCCTCCCATCGCTATGTAGTGATGCCAGAGCTTGGCGCTCTCTTCCCAGCGCTCCTGGGGTGTCATCCGAAACCAGTCCACCCACTCGGGCTCGTATAGATCCTCGACCGCAATCAGTTCACGCGGTTCGTCGTCCAGTTTGCGGGTGCTTGAGCTTGCCAAGGGTACCTCCGCGAGATCAGTCCCAACTCCATGCTAGCTAGCACGTGCCGGCGGACGGGCCGGATCTCCGCGGAGAACGAAACCGCGGTCCCGGAGGGACCACCGTCGGTAGCCCAGGATTTCAATCCCGGGCTCCAGCAGGGTTGATGGCGCCATATTCGAGACATCCCCCCGAGAGACTGCACACTCGGGGATGCAGGTGTCCCCACCTACCCTCTTGACACCCGCCCCATCCCTGTCTACACTACCGACCGACCGGTAGAATTCTACCGGTCGGTCGGTATCGGAAGGATTCATCCTTGGCACGAGCGCCGGAGACAGGGTCGGACGTTCACCGGGAACGGCACAAGACGGTGCTGGAGACCGCGGCGCGGCTGATCTGCGAGAAGGGGTACGAGGCGGCTTCGGTGCAGGACATCGCCGATGCCTGCGGGCTCACCAAGGCGGGACTCTATTACTACATCCGCAGCAAGGAAGAGCTCCTCCTGGAAATCATGAGCTACGGCATGGACATCTTCGAGGAGCGCGTCCTCCTCCAGGTCCTCAACATCGCCGATCCCGTCGAACGCCTCAAGGCCTGCATGGAGAAGAACATCTTTCTGGTGACCGAGGGCTGGAGCAAGGAGGTCACTATCATCCTTCACGAGCACGAGACGCTCACCGGCGCCGCCCGGACGCAGATCAACGCCCGGAAGAAGCGGTACGTCCATTTCCTCGAGGCCTCTTTCGAGGAGGCGATCCGAGATGGGCGCATCCGCCCGATCGACCCACGCGTGGCCGCGTTCTCATTCCTCGGACAGGTGCTCTGGATCTACAAGTGGTTCCGGCCGGACGGCAAGATCCCCGCCGCGCAGCTCGCCCGCGAGATGCAGGACCTCTTCTTCGGCGGCCTGGAGATCGTCCCCACGAAGAGCGCGAAGAAGCCGGCGCCCAAGAAGGCCGCCAGGAGGAGAAAAACCGCATGAGACCGAATCGCGAAGTCGGGATCGCCGGCTATGGCGCCTATGTTCCGCGCCTGCGGGTGCGGACGGCCGACATCTCGAACGCCTGGCGCTCGCGCAGTGCCGCGCCGCCGGCCGTGGCCGAGAAGTCCGTCCCCGGCCCCGACGAGGACGTGGTGACCATGGCCATCGAGGCCGCGCGGACGGCCCTGGACCGCGCCGGCACGGATCTCGAGGACATCGGCGCCGTCTGGGTGGGCACGGAGTCGAAACCGTACGCCGTGAAGCCCTCGGCCACCATCGTCGCCGAGGCGCTGGGCATCACGCCCCACGTCGTGGCCGCGGACATGGAGTTCGCCTGCAAGGCCGGCAGCGAGGCCATGCAGGCCGCCGTGGCCTTCGTGGGCTCCGGCATGGTGGAGGCCGCGCTCGCCATCGGCATGGACACGGCCCAGTCGAAGCCCGGCGACGCCTTGGAGTACACCGCCGGCTGTGGCGGTGCCGCCTATCTCTTCTGCGAAGCCAGCAAGGCGATCGCGGCGGTCGAGGCCTCCATCTCTCACGTCACGGACACGCCGGACTTCTTCCGCCGCGAGGCGGCCCACTATCCCGAGCACGGCAGCCGCTTCACGGGCGAGCCCTCGTACTTCCGGCACACGTTGGCCGCCTCGCGCAAGCTGCTGGCCGAGGTGGGGCTCGAAGCCAAGGATTTCGCCCACGCTGTGTTCCATCAGCCGGTCCCCAAGTTCGTGGAGAAGGCCGCGGCCGAGCTCGGTTTCACCCGCGAGCAATATAAAACGGGCCTCGTGGCGCCCCGCATGGGCAACGCCTACGCCGGCTCGTCGCTCCTCGGGCTCGCGGCCGTGCTCGACGTCGCCCTGCCGGGCGAGCGCATTTTCTTCTGCTCCTATGGCTCGGGCGCGGGGAGCGACGCCTTCTGCTTCCGCGTCACCGAGCGCATTGCCGAGCGCCGCCGGGGCGCCACCGTCCTCAATTATCTCGACCGCCGCCGCGTCGTGGATGGCTACGGCCAATACCTGCGGTTGCGGGGAAAGATCAGGAGAGCCTGACGATATGAACGACGTTTTCATCATCGGAGCCGGCCAAACCCCGGTGGCGGAGCACTGGGACCTCGGCCTGCGCGAACTCGGCGCCACGGCCATCCGCAAGGCGATGGCGGACGCGGGAGTCGAAACCGTCGACGCCCTCTTCGTCGGCAACATGCTGGGCGGGGCCGTCAACGGCCAGGAAAATCTCGGAGCGCTGCTCGCCGACGCCGCCGATCTCCTCCCCGCCGAGGCCTGGAAGGTGGAGGCCGCCTGCGCTTCCGGCGGCGCAGCCGTACGCGCCGCCGCCATGTCCGTGGCGGCGGGCGTCCATCAGGTCGTCGTCGCCATCGGCATCGAAAAAATGACCGACGCGGTGGGCGACAAGGTCGCAGCCGGCCTCGCCACCGCCTCCGACGGTGACTACGAAGCCAGTCACGGCCTTTCCTTCGTGGCCCTCTCCGCCTTGATGATGCGGCGTTACATGCACGAGATGGGGGTGTCCCGCGAGGACTTCGCGCCCTTCGCCGTCAACGCTCACAGGAACGCGGCATACAACGTCAACGCCATGTTTCGCGAGCCGATCTCCGCCGAGGCTTTCGCCCGCTCGCCCCTGGTGGCCGCGCCCATCGGCGTGCTCGACGCGGCGCCGGTGTGCGACGGCGCCGCGGCCGTAGTGATCTGCTCGAAAGAGTTCCTTCAATCGCATCACAAGCCGGTGCGCATCGCCGCCGCCGCGGGCGCGACGGATACGATCGGCCTCGCCGGGCGTCCCGACCTCCTGACTCTCGGCGTGGCCAGGGTTTCCGCCGAGAAGGCGTACGCCGTCAGCGGCTTCGGTCCCAAGGACATCGATTTCTTCGAGGCGCACGACGCCTTCACCATCATCACCACCCTGTCGCTCGAAGCCTGCGGTTTCGCGCCTCGCGGCGAGGCCCTAAAGCGGGCCGCCCATGGCTGTTTCGGCACCGACGGCTGCGTCCCCGTCTCGACCTTCGGGGGATTGAAAGCACGCGGGCACCCGGTGGGAGCGAGCGGCGCCTACCAGATCGTCGAGGCCACCGTGCAGCTCCGCGGCGAGGCCGGGCCGAACCAGGTGCCGGGCGCGCGGGTGGCGATGACGCAGTCGATCGGCGGGCATGGATCGATTGCGTTCGCTCACATTTTGGAAGCGTAGGAAGGAGTTTACCCATGGATCTACCCCGCTATCACCGTCTGACCGCTCCCTATTACCGGCTGGAGGGGCAGCGCTGCACCGCCTGCGGGGCCGTGCAGTTCCCTCCCCGCTCGGCGTGTGGCGCCTGCCGCGGCCTGGATCTCGCGATTCACCGGTTTTCGGGACGCGGGACCGTCTTTTCCTTCGCCGAAGTCGCCACGGCTCCGAAAGGGTTTTCGGGGCCGTATATGGTCGCGATGGTGGATCTCGCGGAGGGTGTGCGGGTGACGGCGCAGCTCACGGACGTGGATCCGGAGGACGTCGAGATCGGCATGCCGGTCGAGATGGTGACCCGGCGCATCCAGGAGAAGGGGCCGCAGGGCTACCTCGTCTACGGCTACAAGTTCCGGCCGGAGCTCGAAGTCCGGATGGCGTCATGAAGCGGGCACGCTGGATGGATCTCCCCGAGGCCGCCGCGTCCATTCCGGACGGCGCCTCCATCGCTCCGGGCGGCTTCATGCTGGGCCGCGCTCCCATGGCGCTGGTGTTCGAGCTGGTGCGCCAGCAGCGGCGTGGCCTGCACGTGATCTCGCTGCCCAATCCCCTGCCGGCCGAAATCCTGGTGGCGGCGGGAGCGGCTTCGAAAGTGGAGTTTCTGTTCGCCGCTATTTCTCTGGCCAACAGGGTCCGCCCCATGCCGGTGCTCAAGCGGGCCATCGAGGCCGGCTCTTTGGATTGGACGGAGCACGACGGCTACCGGGTGGTGCAGCGTTTCCGCGCCGCCGCCATGGGACTCCCCTTCCTGCCGGTGCCGGATGCGGAGGCTTCAGCCGTCTCCCGTCTCGATCCCCTGCCGCGGGTTTTCGATCCTTTCACCGGCGAGTCCGTCTGCGTCGAGCGCGCGTTCCATCCGGACGTCGCCCTGATCCACGCATGCGCCGCCGACGAGGATGGCAACCTTTTTATCGAAGATCCCACGACCGACGTGCTGCTGGCCGGCGCCGCCCACCGCGTCGTCGCCACCGTCGAGGAGCGGGTGGCCCGCGTGCCTCGCGTCACGATTCCCGGCTTCCAGGTGGACCTCCTCGTCGAGGAGCCTCTCGGCGCCTACCCCACCGGCTGCGTCGGCCTCTACCCCGCCGACACCGCTCATCTGGAGCGCTATCTTTCGCTCGCCGAACAAGGGCGGGAAGCGGAGTATCTGGAGGGCGTCATCCGCGCTTCGCGGCGCCAAGCCGAGCTGGCCAGGGAGGCGGCATGAGCACTCTCGCGGCAGCGACTCCCGCGGAAACCGTCGTCGCGGCCATGGCGCGCGAGATCGAGGACGGCGCCGTGGTGGCGACCGGCGTGGCCTCGCCGCTCGCCATCCTGGCCATCGCCGTCGCCAAGGCGACCCATGCGCCGCGCATGACCTACATCGCGTGCGTCGGCTCGCTCGATCCCGAAATCTCCAAGCTCCACGCATGCTCGGAGGATCTCGCATATCTCGACGGACGCTCCGGCGAGGTGAGCATTCCCGATCTTTTCGATCACGCGCGGCGGGGCCGCATCGACGTCATGTTCTTCGGCGCCGCCGAGGTGGATGGCGCGGGCGACACCAACCTCTCCGCCGCCGGCTCGCTGGAGCAACCGACCACCAAATTCCCCGGCGTTGCCGGGGCTGCCACGCTGCGCCGCTGGGTGACGAAGCCCATTCTCGTCGTCGGCCGCCAGAGCCGACGCAACCTGGTGCCGCGTGTGATGGTGGCTTCCACCAGCGACGTCAGCCGGCGCACCCGGCTGCTCACCGACCTCGGCGTCTTCTCGCTGGGCTGGCAGGGCGCGAAGCTCGTGGGGCGCCACGCCTGGGCCGCCGAGGACCGCATCGCCGAGCGCACGGGCTTCCCCTTTCAGATCTCCAATCCACTGCCCGTCACTCCCCCTCCGTCCCCTGAGCACCTGCGCGCCATTCGCCGCATCGACGCCGACGGCCTGCGCGACCGTCTGATCGGCTGAGGAGAAAACCTTATGCAAGCCATCGTTCTGCGAGCCTTCGGAGCCCCCTCCAACCTGCGGCCGGAAACCGTTGACGACCCGTTACTGCGAACGGGCGAGGTTCTCCTGCGCGTCGAAGCCTGCGGCGTCTGCCATCACGACGTGATCAATCGCCGGGGAAACCTGCCGCGCACCAGCGTGCCCGCCATTCTCGGCCACGAGGCGGCCGGCGAGGTGATCGCCACGGGTCCCGGCGTCGAGGGATGGGCCGTGGGAGACCGGGCGGCGACGCTCCAGCGTCTCTCCTGCGGCGACTGCGCTCAGTGCAACGCCGAGCGCAACAGCCTCTGCAAGAACGACACGCGTTTCTTCGGCGAGGAGATTCCGGGAGGCTACGCGGCCTACATGGCGGCGCCTGTCGCGGGGCTGGGCCGGGTGCCGGCGGGAGTTTCCTGGCCGGTGGCGGCCGTCACCTGCTGCACGACGGGCACGGCAGTCCACTGCCTGCGCACCCGGGGCCGGTTGATGCCGGGAGAAACGGTGCTCATCACCGGCGCCAGCGGCGGCGTGGGCATGCAGGCCGTGCAGCTCGCGCGTCACGACGGCGCCCAGGTGATCGCCGTCACCTCCAGCGCCGGAAAAGCGGAGGTTCTCTTCGAAGCCGGAGCCCACGAGGTGATCGTCAGCCCGGACCTCGATTTTGCCAGGGAGGTCCGCCGCGTCACCGGAGGTCAGGGAGTCGATCTCGCTCTGGAGATCGTGGGAAGCCTCACCTTCGCCCAGACGCTCAAGTCCCTGGCCCCCGGCGGCCGTCTGGTCACCGTGGGAAACCTGGAAACCGGAATCGTGGACCTGAACCCGGGCCTCGTAATCGTCAAAGAGCTGGAGATCCTGGGAGCCTACGCCACCACCCAGGCCGAGCTCAACGAATCGCTGCGCCTCGTCGAGGCGGGAGCCATCCGCACCTGGGTCTCGGACGTCCTCCCTCTCACCGACGCCGCCCACGCCCACGACCGTCTGGAAAAAAGAGACGTCGCCGGCCGGCTGGTGCTCGCGCCGGTGCACTGATCGTTACCGATGCCCTGGTTTCTGTAGAGACGTTCCCAGCCCGTCCACGACAGCCTCCGCAGGCCGTGGCAGGCGGGACGTCTCGGCAGCGGCTATACCGGCTCGAAAAATCCGATCCTCGGGCGTCGCAATTCCTTTTGAATGAACCTCCGCGGCCACGTCTCGCCCCGCCATAGAGATTCGATAACCCATCGATCGTCTCCGCCGCGGAGACGTCCCGCCTGCCATGGCCAGCAAGCGTTTGCGTTAAGGGCTGGGAGCGTCTCTACAGGCATGCCGGCGATTACGCGAGTCCCCGCACGATCCTCGCGGTCGTGACAATCTGCCCAACGTGTCGCTGCGTGTGCTCGGCGGCGTGGAAGAGCAATCCAAGCACCGTCGAAGGCAACTGGAGCCGCCCGACTCCACGGGCTTCGAGCAACGTCAACTCGGGCGTAGTGCGAAGCTGCCTGAGGGCTCGCTCCACCTGCTGCTCGAAGGCCGACGCGAGCTCGGCGGCCTGCACTGGCGGAGATCCAGGAGTCGCCTCGGCGTCGAGAAAGGCCCTTTGCTCCACCGAGAGCCCTTCGCCTCGCGCATAGGTGAACAGCCGGTCCAGGCTGCCTGCCGCATGACGGACGTGAAACCCCACCGAGGCGGCCCCACCGGGACGGGCCCAGAGGTCGGCAGCCGAAAGCGGACCGACGACAGCGCGCACTTCTTCCAGGGACTGGAGAAGCGAATGAGCTACAGGCTGTAGGAGGGGAAGGATTTCCGGGATGGGGCCGCGCATCCAAACTTCAGGCTGATTCAGGGCAGGCATGAGGAAAATCAGATCACAGGGATTTCCACCGTCTCAATAAAGGAAAAAACCCCGAAGTCTCCCCCATTCAGAGTGGCCAGCCGCCGCACCTTTGCTGATTCCAAGGTGGCGGCAAGGGCCGTGTCGAGAATCCGCTTGCGGCCCAACCGCAGGTTCTGCATAAGCTCGAGCGTACGAGGAACCACCTCAGCGGTCGGAAGGATCTGGACTGTCTGCTCCGCGTCCCACAAAACCTGTGCAACCCGCAGGGCCAGCGGCATCAACAAAGGATTCTCAAATCGTTTTGGATCCGTGACGACGTGAAGGAACTCATGAAGGACTTGGGGAGTCACCCCCAAGAACCCGCCCTCCTCTCTGACCTCACGCTCGATATACCGGCGAACGGCTGCGTGACGCGGGCTGCCTGCCATGATCCAGGCGACCAGCACGTCGGTGTCGACGCCGAGGATCACCGCTCTCGCATCTCGTCCATCAACTCCTCCCGAGTCCAGGAAGCGAGCTGCGAACCGCTCGGATGGGGGGCCAGCTCGAAAATGGAACCTTTCCGCTTGCCCCTCCGCTCGAGGTACTCCATCATGGCCTCACGGATCAGCTCCGCAACTGGCCTGCCCATACGATCCGCGAGGGACTTCAGGCTACGGTAATCCTCATCCTCGACATGGAGCGAGATCGGCTTCATGGTTGAATCCTATATGGGATTCCTATATAGGTCAAGGCGGCGGCCCCCCCAGGGACCGCCGCCGCAAGAGCGCTTCAGGGCGGGGGTGGTCCTGCCAGGCAGGCGCACGCCCGGTCAGGATATTGAACGCAGGTCCAGATGCAGTGCAGGTGATCGCATCCGGTCGAGGTGTTGTAGGGGTCCGTGCTGCTCGGATCGCAGTGGCAGGACGGATAAGGGCAGAGCGGAGTCGGGCAGCAGGGCGGATCCCCCGTGGGCAGGTCGGCGAACATCGGCTTGGCGGCCGGGTTCTTGAGGACGGCAGCCTCCACGCCGGCGAGGAAGTTCGAGGACCCCGGCAGCACCGTGTCCGGCTTGCCGTCGCCGTCGGTGTCGACCATGACGCCAGACTGGTATTGCGGCTTGTTGACGTACGACCAGACCGATTTGCTTCCAGGGCCCAGGTCGATGCGGCGGGTCAGCTCGCGCTTGCCGCTCTTGTCGCCGTTGACCGGAAGGAATACCGCCTTGACGTTCAAGGCCAGCGGCGCCGAATAGGTTCCTCCGAGCGCCTCGGTACGCAAGATCTTCATCGTCGTCACCGGCTGCGGGCCGGCGAGATTGACCGAAACGTCATACTTCCCGCAGCTCGTCTCGACCGGCTGGGTGCTCAACAGCGAGAGGGCCACGAGCTTGATGCGCGTCGTCGCCTCTCCCTTCTCGTTGAACACCGCGTCGTCGAGCCGGCGCACGACGGTATCGATCGATCCGAGGCTCCGTGCGGGTGCCATCGCCAGAGGCGAGCCCTTGAACACGATCGTGCCGGTGAAGGGCTTCGAGTCGGTGCAGAAGAAGCCCGCCGGAATGGGCTCCTCCGCGAAGCTCGTCTTGGCGAAGCCCGCCACGGTCATCCACAGATCGACCCCCTGATGGACCACGTCGTTGGCGGCCTCCGCCGCCAACAGGGAAGAGCCGCCGAGTACAGCAAGGACCAGGGCGGCTCCAACGGCTGAACGAATCAAGGCCTTCGACACTTTCATCGTCCGCTCCTTTCCTGGGACCGCGGATGTGGATTTCCCTCAATCGGGAAATGACAATCCCGATCCTCCTATAAGGAAGGTGCTGGAAAGCGGTACCCGCGAGCCGATCGGTCGTGCTGCGATCTGCTCCTCTCAAGCTCGACGATCTGCTCCGTCAGCCTGGCGATGGTTTCCGGTTCCTCATGGACAGGTGTCGAACGCCTGCGTATCCAGAATTGGTTGAAAGGCGGTGCCTCTTGGGTTCGCGTAATGCCGAACAATACCGGTGCGGGTGTCCTCCACAGTGATGGCGACGCCCACGTTGGTCAGCCCGGCTGCAAAGACCCAGAAACGATTGAAGCCTTGACAGGCGTCGAGTACCTTGATCACGATCTCGACGTTGGTGTCGCTGAAGAACCAGAAGTAGCCGCTGTCAGCGGTGAGAGGAACGGCGAACCCCTGGCCGGTAACGCCTGGTGCGGTCTCCCAGGTGGCCGTTACTTTGAACCGGGCTTGATTGAGACACAGCGCCGAGCTCTCCGACCAACAGGGTCCCAGGTTGCTGGCGGGTGCCGCATAGAAGGGATTGAAGGCTGACTGGGCGAAGACGTTCCACGCCGTGGCCCCGACGTGCAGCCGCTGGAAGAAGAAGAAACCGAAACCGGTCGTCAGCCCGTTCCGGCTTGCGGCGGCGGCGCCGGAACCGTCGCCAAAGGGTGGCGTTGCCTGTGCACGGGTCAGCGTCTGGCGCAAGGCTTCCGCCGCGCCCGGATTACCCGCTCGAACGTAGGCTACCGCCATGTGGGCCGTGCCCTCGAACCAGACGCCGTCGCGGTCTTCGTTGAAATCAAAGCCCGAGAAGCCGGCGTCGGTCGCCCTGTGATTGTGCTCGGCGCAGTCCAGCAGCCCAGGATGCTTTTCCAAGATTCCGGGGATTGCAAGCACGGCCCAGCTCTGCACGTCCACCGGAAGCTGGCCCGCCGCCGCGTTGCGATTCCCGGGATCGAGAGTTCCCGTCAAATTACACCCCCGCGACTCGTCCCACATCGCATCCACGAACTGCCGGGAATGATTTGCACCAGTAGCCCAGCGGCTATCCCCGGTGATCGCGTAGAGCTGTGTGAACGCCGCGGTCACATCCAGGTTGTGCTCAGTGCTCGCCCAAGGGCGCCGCTTTGGCGATAGCGTCTCCGGATCGTCAAGCCCGCCTTGGAATCCCTGGTAGGTGCCGCTGTCGTTGCGAAAGGTGGAGATGAAATCGCCGAGGCTCTTGGCAGAGTCGAGATAGCGAGTATCGTGGGTGCGCTGAAAGAGCGCGAGGAGGGCCATCATCACCCAGGCATTGTTGCCTGTGCTGATGCCGGCCTGCTCGATTTCGAAAAACGTCTGGTGGTCCTCGCTGAAGAACCCAGGGCTCGAAACGGTACCCACCCGGCCGTTGGGTGTCCAGCCCGGGGGCAGCGCCAGATCGCCGCCCGCGTAAGCATCGCGAGCTCGGTCCCCGTTGTAGGTGCGGTCGTGATTCATGGCGTAGACAAAGGCGTCACCGATCAGCCGGGCGCGGCGCAGACTGTCCGCGGTTGCATCGGACAAGAAAGCCAACAGGGCCAGAGCGTTGTCGTACGAGTGGGCAACGTTCCTGTTGACGAAGTCAAAGTCGCCCACCGGCTGCGGAAGGCTTTGATTGGGGCCGGTGGTGAAGCTCCTGAGGAACCGGGGCTTGTTGAGCCGCGCCTCTTGGGCCGCCGGGCTGAGCTCGAACTGAATGTCGTCGAGAAAGAAAACAGCGCCACCCGGGCTCAGGCTATCCGAAGTGTCCCAGCCGAACCCACCGAGGACGTAGTGAAGATCCTTGCCTGTGAGGCTCAGCCGGTACTGCTTCCAGTCCTGGGTCAAGACGAACGCAGCCTTTACCACCGGAGTCGAGTCGGGGAACGGCATTCCCAACTGCGGCTGGCCGCTGTTGGGGTCCCTGCCAACTCCGCCCATGAAGAACTCGATCACCTCGCCTCCCCGCTCCCCCCGCGCCCAGAAGGTCAGCGCCGTGGCACCCGTCAGGTCGATGCCAGCATTCGGGATCGTACCGAAGTTGAGCTGCGGAGACTGGAAGCCGGCGGGGAGCACTCCGTTGAGCATGTAGAACCCACCGAAGTTGGGACCGGGCACATCATCGAACTCCGCCCGGATGGCCGTGGCGCCGGAGTGAGGCCGGTCCGTCCATCCTCCTACCATGCTGATCGCGGCGTTCTGGTCGGGGATCTTGCCCCAGGCGTGAAAGTGATTCCCTGCCGAGCTGATGTCGTCGTAGACCGGGAATCGAGTATGGAACTGGTCCATGATCTGCCGCAAGGAATCCAGGCTTGCTTGAGCGGAGGGAGCACCAGTCGCCAGAGGCACCGCCGGCTGGGCGCTTCCTCTTCCGAAGACGAACAGGGTGAGGAACAGAGAAGAGATCGCTGAGCCCCTCATGATCGCCTCCTTTCCTTCCTGCCATGCGGGGCAGGACGGAATGATTGCAGGGCCTCGCTAAGTATACACTCAATGAACAACAGATTTCACCACACCACACCGCGTGCACCGTTCTCAATCAGCCGGCTTCCCCGCTTCGCGGATCCGTTTCAGCAAAGCCTGGTAGAAGCGGTGCGAGTGGATCTCCGCCACGAACTCCTCGTGGGCGCTGCCACCTCCACGGCGTCCCCGGTTCTGCCAGCGGTAGTGATGCCCGAGCTCATGGGCCAGCACTTCGATGTAGTACCACATGCTGAGGACCTCTCGCGCCGGCCACGACACCTGGACGCCCTGCGGCGACACGTCAATCTCGGCGAAGAAACGCTGCATTCCGGCGACGAGCTTGACCGAGGGGAAGGAATTCCAAAACCACTCCAGCGGCAGCGAGTAGAGAATGATGCTCTTTTCGGCGCGCCGGTAGAGGGCGAACGGCCTTCCGACGTCGGGGGAGCTTCGCGGCCTCAACTCGATCCGGCTGAGGCCGTTGAGGTACGCAAGGGGCACCTCCCGCTTCAGCACGCGCCGCAACATGGCGGCGGAGACCGGGTGAATATCTCCCTGCAGAGGCTTCCGCTCGATGATTCTGGGAAGAACCGGAGAGCCTTCTTCATCCAGCGTGACGTGGCGACGTGCCGCGGCGGCGGGCTGCTGGGTGCGGTAGCTTCTAGCCATCGGCGGCTGGGATTCGGGAAACTCGATGTACCATCGTCCAAGAATGATACCTCATCGATTTTCAGCCGCCGTGACACGCACCCCGATCCTCCTGCTGGCGCTCTTCGCCTCCCACCTCTCAGGCGCCGCCTCCCCGAATGCCTCATCCACGAGGCACGCCGCCGTTGTCGGGGCCTCGGCAGCCCATCCCAACATCGTCTTCATCCTCACCGACGATCAGGAGCTGACCCTGGGCTCGCTCGATTTCATGCCGCGGACCCGGACCCTCATCGCCGCGCAGGGCACGACGTTCGCCAGCCATTTCGTGCCGCTCTCCCTCTGCTGCCCGTCGCGGTCGACGATTCTCACCGGCCAATATCCCCACAATCACAAGGTCTACACGAACTTCCCGCCGGACGGCGGCTATGAGCGCTTCGACGAGCTCGGCCACGAGTCGACGACGATGGCCACGGCGCTCCACGCCGCGGGCTATCGCACGGCCCTCTTCGGCAAATATCTGAACGACTATCCGAGAACGGAGGACCCGTCGCACGTCCCGGCGGGGTGGGACGAATGGGCGAGCCCCGTGGCGGGCAGCCCCTACGCCTCCTACCGCTACACGCTCAACGAGAACGGCAAGAGGGTCAAGTACGGTGGCACGGCCGCGGACTACATGACCGACGTGCTCTCGGGGAAAGCCACGGACTTCGTCCGGCGCACGGCGGGGACGGGCCAGCCATTTTTCCTCTACCTGGCCACCTACGCGCCGCATAAGCCCTCCACGCCGGCAAGGCGTCACGCCAATCTCTTCCCGGGCCTCCAAGCACCCCGCACGCCGTCGTTCAACGAATCGAACGTGACCGACAAGCCGGCTCGCATCCGGGCCCTGCGCCGCCTCAAGGCCGGGCAGATCGCCGCCATCGACGCCCTCTACCGCAAGCAGCGGCAGGCGCTTCAGGGAGTGGACGAGGCGGTGGCGGCCCTGGTGCAGGCGCTTCAGGACTCCGGGCAGCTCGCCAACACCTACGTCGTCTTCACCTCCGACAACGGCTTCCACATGGGCCAGCACCGCCTGGAGCCGGGCAAGTACACCCCGTACGAGACGGACGTCCACGTGCCGCTGATGATTCGCGGCCCGGGCGTGCCGGTGGGGGCCACGGTGACGTCGCTGACCGCGAGCGTGGACCTGGCGCCGACCTTCGCCGAGCTGGCAGGCGCCGTCCTGCCCCTCGCTCCCGACGGCCGCTCGCTCGTCCCCTTCCTTCAGGGTCAGGCGACGCCGGCCGGCTGGCGGCAGGAGGTCCTCCTGGAGCAATTCGCCTTTCCCCCCGCTCCGCCCACGACCGACGCATCGGTGTTCGAGCCTACCGATCCACAGGACGAGAAGGCCGTCACCGCCTACCCTGCCCACGTGGGGCTCCGCACGGCGGACTTCAAGTTCGTGGAATATGAGACCGGCGAGCGCGAGGTCTACGATCTGCACGCCGATCCCGACGAGACCACCAACCTCCGGAACCGGCTCCCCCTCGCCTGGCTGAACAGCCTCTCCGGCATCGCGCACGGTCTCAGCCACTGTGCCGGCGCGACCTGCCGGCAGCTCGAAGCGCAGACGGTGCCGCCGCTTCCCCACCACTGAGAAGCACCCTTTCCCGGGCCATGAAGATCCTCTACGCCCTGAGCCTCTGCCTCCTCCTCGCCGCCTGCGCGGCGTCACCTTCCCGGCCGGCCGGGGGCGCCCACCGTCCGCCGGCCCCCTCCGCAGCCTTCACCGCGACGCTCGAAGACCTTCGCGTCAAGGCGCACATCCCGGGGCTCTCCGTGGCGATCGTCCAGGACGGCAAGGTGATCCTCGCCCAGGGATTCGGCTTCGCGGACCTGGAGCAGCACCGTCCGGCGACGCCCGAGACTCCCTATAACATCGCCTCCGTCACCAAACCTATCTCGGCCACGGTGGCGTTGAAGCTGGTGGAACTGGGAAAGCTCGACCTCGACCAGCCGATGACGACCTACCGCGGCTACGCCGAGTTCTGCAACGAGTTCCGCAAGGGCGGCGGCATCTTCTCCCGCGACCTGCATTGCGACAGTGAGCCCCTGACCCTGCGCAACCTGCTCTCGCACACGGTGAACGGCAAGGCCGGCGAGGGCTTCCGCTACAACCCGCCGATGTACTCCTGGGCCTCGCGCCCCATGGCGGAGATGGCGGGCGAGCCGTTCTCGGCCCTCGTCGAGCGCTACATCTTCGTTCCGGCGGGGATGACCCGGTCCGCCCGCATCAACCGCAACCTGCCCCTGCGCGCCGACCTGGCGGAGGCGCTCGCCCGCCCCTACCATCTGGACGCGGGTGGCGCCCCGGTGCGGTCCGAATATCCCCCGCCCCAGGGCGACGGCGCCGCGGGCGGTGTGATCTCGACCGTGCTCGACCTGGCGAAGTTCGACATCGCCCTCGACGCCGGCAAGCCCATCTCCCCCGCCTCCGTCCGGCAGATGATGACCCCCATGCACACCGCGGCCGGCGCCGCCCTCCCCTACGGCCTGGGCTGGTTCATCCAGGACTACCGCGGCCACAAGCTCGTCTGGCACTCCGGCTGGTGGGAAAAAGCGTACTCGGCCCTGTACCTCAAGATTCCGGACCGGCACCTCACGATGATCCTGCTGGCCAACAGCGAAGGCGTGTGGTGGGACAATCCGCTCGACAAGGCGCAAGTCGAGAAGTCGCCCTTCGCGGCGGCGTTCCTGGAGCGGTTCGTGGGGGAGTGAGGATCAACGATCTCCAGTAAGTGCGATAAGCTTCTCTCTCCAGACGCCAGTTCAGGAGGGTGAGCCGTTTTGCCGGGACCGAAGGTCTTCGTCAGTTACAGCCATAAGGACGAGAAGGCGCTCGAGCAGCTTCAGCGCTACCTGCATCCACTGGAGCGAGACGGCCTGTTCACCGCCTGGGCGGATACCCGTCTGCAGGGCGGCGACGACTGGAAAAAGGAGATCGACCAGGCCCTGGCCGAGGCGTCGGTCGCCGTCCTCCTGATCTCCCAGGACTTCCTCAACTCCAAGTTCATCACCGAGGAGGAGGTACCCCGAGTCCTGGCGCGCGAAGCCGTCGGAAAGATGACGGTCCTCCCGGTCTTTCTCGGGCCTTCGTACGTCGCGGAGACCGGGTTCCCCGATCCGCGCACGAGCGGCCGGGACAAGATTCTGCTGACGAAGTTCCAGGGCTACGGCAAGCCCGACCATCCGCTCTCCGACCTGGAGTGGTCCGCGAAGGAGAGGATCTACTTCGAGCTTTCCCGCCGTCTGCGAACGCTCGCCGGTGCCGGGCCGGCGGCCAGCTCCCCCGCACCGCTTGCCGCCTCGGCCACCGCAGCCGCCGGTCCCGCGCGCCTGTTTGAGCTCACGGTACAGCTCGAGATCCGAGGAGAGAGCCTCCAGATCCAATACCACCGGCCCGGCCTCGAACCCATCGCCTCGGCCATCCTTCCCTGGGCGGACTGGAAACAGCAGATCGATCCCTACCACAAGGCACTGGACACGGCCCTCAACCGCGCTCTCCTGCCAGATCTCGGGACATGGGGGACGTTCTCTTCGATCTCCTCTTCGGACCGGTGGAACGATGGGAGCCGATTCTCCGCGCCGTGTTCGACCGGTCCGCAGGAACGCCGCGGCCCAACCCGGTCTTCGGGCCGTTGCGCCTCCGGATCCACACCGAGGAAGGCCGTCTGACCGGTCTGCCCTGGCGGCTCACCTCCTGGAAAGGCCAGCCGCTGATCGATGCCGGATGGACCTTCACGACGACCCACACGGTGGACCCTGTCGACGATCGCCTCACGACAGTGGCCCGACCTCTTGGACTCCGCCGGGTGGGCGGGTGGGCTGTGGGCTTGACGGAATCCTGCTTTTCGCGCATGCTTACGAAAAAGGAGGAGCGACATGTGCAGACGGATGTCACTAAGCATATTGGCCCTGGTGGTGTGGCTGTTCTGCGTCCATGATGTCGTCGCTGGTGTTGTTTGCTACCAGTATGAGTACGCGCCGAATTTAGTTCGCTCAGTTCAAAAAATTCTCAAGGAGAATAAACTCTATAAGGGGCCCATAAATGGCAAGTACGGCCCCAAAACCAAGTCAGCGGTCATTTTGTTTCAACACGAACATGATATCTTTTTTCATGGCTATGAGCTGAACCACAGTAACTCGGGAGAACTCGAGGAGCGCACGCTGAAGGCAATGTTTGGGGAGAATGCTCCCAATGGTGTTACGGTAGTCAGTAATCCGCACCATGCACCCGACGAGTACTGGCTCAAAGCATGCAAATAATACCGTGCCTGAAGTAGCGACAGAGGCCGAGAGCGCCAGCAAGCCAGAACACGACCCAAAGCAGGCTGACGCCGATAGTAAGCCTTGTATCGCTTGCCGGGAGTCTATCCAGCGCGACGCAAGTGTTTGCGTTCATTGTAAAAGTGCCCAGGATTGGACAAGGCACATCTTGCGCTGGACTGCGGTCTGGACTGCGGCGCTAGCCCTTCTTCCGTTATGGAGCGGCGCCTTGGCGCTTCGCGAAATCGCGTTCCCTAATCACAAGGCTGCGGTTAAGTTTCACCCTATCTCTTGCACTAAGGAGGTTGTGATTCTCGCCGTAACGAATAGTGGCGATCGGCCCGGGATCATTTCGGAATTCTCTCTCAATATCTTGGTTGACAATAGATTGGCCAAGGAGACGTTCGATCTGATACCGCGCACAGAGCGGCGAGTCGTGTTGCCCGGCGAAACTTTCACGCTGGAATTGGAGCCGCGTGTGGAAGGAGTCTTAGCTCCGCTCCCCACCCCTAAAAGATTCTTGAAGACCTGCGAGTACAGGATACTGACGCGTGTCGCAGCGTTCGATCTGAGTGCATATCCGACGACAGTCAGTTGCCCCTGCGCAGGGTCAATGGCCGGAAATCCCTAGTCCTCATTATCACGATGCGCACGCCATTAACGGTCGCCAGACAGCTCTTCATCCTTGTATTTCTCTTGGCCGTAGTAGCGCCAAGCCCTGGCTCGAGCGATCGGCCGCCGCGCGAAGTCGACCCGTTGGGTCGACGACTTAAGGTCTCTTTGTTCCGCTACTCAGGCGCAGAAGAGGGCGAGTCAAGGATGCATTTCTCTCGCTTTAAGGGGATCTTGCGCGACAAGATCACTGTGCTGGTTGAGGAATTGGCAGGCGCTTCGCCCAGGTTTAGCTACCTCAGTGACTTAACCCTTGAGCCCGGCGGGAATGAGGGATTTGAGGATAAGCTGAGCAGCGAGGCCGCCGTCCAAAAATATTGGTTCGGTTCCCGGTCGCTTATCCTCCTCCGGGGGAGCATAATAATTCCTGATGAGAAGGAGAAGAATTACTCTGCACAAACCAGGCTGTTCTTCGGTGAGCTTCGCGGCACTCTACAGCATTCTTCACTATCCGTAAGGCTTCCGATCAACGAAGGGCAGTTCGCCAACACGAGCGACTCGCACTCGCTGGCAATTTATTACGCTCTCGCGATGGACTCTGCCAGACTCGATGACAAGCCTGCCCATGTAATGGCTCTTCTGAGCCGAGCCCAAGATAAGATTCGCGATCTCTCGAAACGAGAGGCTCTCTCGCCAGCCGTCATCGAGATTCAGCAAGCCGTGGAAAGGGCTATCGTGACTCAGAAAGCACGGACACCCAATCCATGAAATGGCCAGCTTGGAGCTTGGTTACTGCATTTCCCATCGCCGGTATAGTAGTGCTAGTCTTGCCAGTCCGCGCAAGCGAAGACCAGATCACTCTATATACGCCAGTTCTGGAGGGGCCGGCCGCTCTCGGGACTAGCGTTGCGACGATCCTCAACCTGCAGATCTGGCAAACACTCCGCAGTGCGCCAAGCCCCAACCCAGCGCACCTATCGTTCGGTAAGGGTGTCGTCGTGTGGGGACGACCTCTGATGCGCTACAGCCACGAGGACGCAGAAGCCCGTGCGAAAGAGGTTTCTCTCCTTGCCCAATTCGTAATATGGGGCAAGGTGTACGAGTACGGCGGAGGCGCGATTGTGCAGGCTAACCTCTCTATCCCTGCTTATCATGATTTCCGCGATGCTCATCCGGAGCGATGGACGATTGAGATCCAAAGTCCCGCGGGTCTGATCAGAATCGCTACAGACATGCCACAGAGACGGTACTCGTTTGAGCCGATTGTTCTTACCGGCGAGGTGATTAGACGCTACTCACGCCCTGGGGCGCTGCTGATTTACTCGAGCCCAAGAAGTCAGGAGGCTATAGGGGCTGTCGGCGATGAATTCACAGCCCTTGAGCACCGAGAGGGAATGGTCAAGGTGCAGTCGGGGAGAAAAACGGGGTGGGTGCGCCTGCCGGAACTTTCCGCAAGCCGGAACGAGGTGGTCGACTTTGTGGGTGGGATCATACGTGTCTTCCGCGCCGACTGGGCTGGGGCGGAGTCCCTGATGAGCAGCGTGATCGAGAACGAGCGCGCTCCCAACGAGATCAAAACGGATGCATATCTTTATAGGGGATTCGCTGCTGCACAGCAAAACCGCCCATCGGAAGTAGATTTCCTCGAAGCCAGGAAACTAAGTCCCTACGCGCGGCGCTGCATCGTATATGCTGTTATGGGAAAACTTTCGGAATATCGACTTGCCCAACTCGGCGGCACCAATGGCGGTAAACACAAGGGAGATCTGCTGCGGGATGCGCGGCGGCTCCTTGACGAGCACCTCTACCTCTTCGAGCCCGATGACGAGTGGGTGGCTGAGGTTTCCAGAGAGCTATTGAAGCTTAGGGTGTCTACCGCTCCCGCGAAAAGGTGAGGACGACCGAGAGTACTCCTCCGCGTCCGCGGAGTCGACATGCTCTTTTAGTCTACAGCTCCAGTGGATTGATCGCCGGGGACGACGCGAGTGGCCGACCCCATCCGGCCCAACGGGCCGGGAGAACGGAGCCCAGGGCCGAGGCCGAAGGCCGATGCCCTGGGTGGAGAGATTGACCACGCGGTGCGGCCTGAAAGGCCGCGAGACCGTTGGCCCCCCGCATTTGAGGGCCGCGGTTGCGCAGCCAGTCGTTCGAGCTCTTCTTGCGGTGGCCGACCTCGTGGCTCAGCGCCTCAGTTCATGCGAGAAGAGACTCTCGCGACCCTTCAGGCCGCAAGAATGAGGGTGCCTTTTTCCCCAGGGCATCGGCCTTCGGCCTCAGAAGCCCTGGGCTTGGCTCTCCCGGCCCGTAGGGCCGGCTTGGAGGTTTTCCGGCAGGCTACCAGGCTATTTCATGACCGGCCCTCAGCCGCCTCTCCCGGCCATACGACGAAGCTCGTACGTAAATTTACGAGTTTTAGTTGATGGCTATCGGCGCGCGCTTCCTACAGATATTTCTCCGCCTCCCGCCGCGTGACCCCTGAAACCCGCCCCTCTCGTTCCTCCAGGAATCTCTTCACCCGCTCCGGGTCCCTCTTCGACATCTCGCGCAGGACCCAGCCCAGCACCTTGCGGATGAAGAACTCCTTCTCTTCCAGCAGGCGGTCGGCGTAGCGGACGAAGCGGGGCCAGTCTCCATCGCCCCGGCGCAGGGGGACGAGCAGGGCGAGGACGGCGGAGCGGCGGAGCCAGAAGTCCGGGTCTTTCACCCAGCGGTCGAGGCGGGCTTTGAGGCGGGCGTCGCGCTCCACCAGCGGCCCCACGATCTGGGTGGCGATGAAATCCACATAGGCCCAGGAGCGGGAGCGGCGGAGAAGGTCCTCCAGAAAATCAACGTCCTCGCTGCGCAGCAGCGCGACGCGCGCCTGGAGCAGTTCCATGCCGAAGGAGCGCAGCTCGTGGCTTTGGATGGCCCAGAGGTCCCCGGCCAGAGCCAAGAGGGCCGGCCTATCCAGATCCGGATGGGCCTTCAGCCAATCGCGGACGGCGGCCCGGAGATCCGGCGTCGTCACTCCCATAAAATCGAGATCGCTCTTGAGGTAGCTCTTCGAGCCCTCGGCCCGCTCCCGAGTGCCGAGGGGCCGCAGGATCGCCTCGATGGACTTGACCTCCGCTTTGACCTGGGAGATGGCCTCCGAGCGGGGTTTCTTCTTCGCCCGGGCCGCGGTCCCCCGAGGGCGCGGCACGGCGTCCGGGTCCCAGCCGAAACGCTCGAGGTCGGTGCGGCCGTGGGCGTTGAAGACCACACCCTCCTCTTCCAGGAGATGGCGCTGATAGCCCTCCTCCACGCCGAGGCCGCCGCGGCTGCTGACCCTTCCGCCCGCGTTGATCACCCGCTGCCAGGGCAGATCGGCGCCGTCCGGCGCCTCGCGCAAGGCCGTCCCCACCAGGCGCGCCCGCTTGGGCAGCCCCGCCAGAGCCGCCACCTGCCCGTAGGTGACGACCTTGCCGCGCGGCACGCGCCGGATGACGGCGTAGATCTTTTCGTAGGGTTTACTCATACCAGATCTCGACCTCATAACCGTCGGGATCGGACGCGAAGAGGTAGGGCACGCCGGGGGCGAACTCGCCGCGGCTGCGGAGGGTGCCGCCGGCCTCCTCCACCGCGCGGGCCGCCTCGTCGATGTCCGCCGGATCGACGAGACGAAAGCCGAAGTGGAGAATGCCTCCGGCTTTGCCGATCTCCTCCTCCGTGCCGGTTTGAAAAACGATGACGTCGTGATGGCCCGGCGTCTCGATCTGGATGAAATCTTCCTTGCGATAGGTCTCGACGGCGCCGAAAACCTGGCAGTAGAAACGGGACGAGCGATCGACGTCGCGTACGGCGAGAGCGACGTGGGTGAGGCCGTAGGTCTTGATCATCCTCAGTCCTTTTTGACCTTCGCCAGCACCTCGGAGTCCGGATTGAACATCAGGCTCCTCGGCTTCTCCGCGAAGGGCAGGGTAAAGGTTTTTTCCGGCTCGTCCATCATCACCCGCAGGCGCTCCGTTTTGCCGCCACCGAAGTCCACGACGACGGGAAGGGACATCTTGAAGCCCGCGGGAACGTCGGCCTGGCGGACCTTGAGCACGACGGGCCACTTTCCACCGGCGTCCGGCGCGGCGGCGATCTGAGAGCTCCAGCGGTAGGTGGGAATGGCCGTGCCGTCCACCCACTCGTCGAAGAACCACGACCAGTCTCCCGGAGCGCGGCGGGTCACGGCCTCCTGAAAGTCTTTCGTCGAGACGAAGCCACCCTTGTGGCTCGCCAGGAAGTCGCGCAGGACGTCGACGAACGTCTGATCGCTCTTCGTCTGATCGCGCAACATGCCGCGCAACATGTGAAGCACCAGCGCGCCCTTGGCATAGACCTGGGACGAGTAGGCCGTGGGCACGTCGCCGGTGTTGGCCCGCCAGCCGTGGCCGATGGGGCCGATGCGGTTGCCGTGCGCGTGATTGAGGCGGCTCACGTCCGGCCGGGCGAACTTGCTGAAGCTGGATTGGATGGAGCCGTTGAGCTCGTCGTCGTAGGCGCGGATGATCTCCTGGAAAAGCTTGGGACCGTCCTTCACCTTGGCCTCCACGAACATCATGGAAGAGTACTCGGCGAAGGCCTCGCCCAGCCACGCGTCGCGATAGGTGGCCGCCCCCACCTCGACGCCCCACCATTGGTGCGCCGCCTCGTGGCCGCGGAACAGCTCGGCCGCTCCCGGGCCCAGGATGGAAAAGGTATATTCCGACAGCTCGATGAAGCCGTCGAAGGCCTGCCCGTGCCCGGCGTGGATGCCCGTGACGTAGATCGGCTCGGGGGGAAGCTTGCTCCCGAAAAGTTCCTGATAAAAGGCGAACGAATGGCTCACGTCCTCGGCGACGGTGCGGAAGCTGTTCAGACCGCCGACGTTGGACCGTGAGCCGAAGCCGACGACGTCCGGCACGCCCGGAGCTGAAACCTTTTCCTCTCGGAAGTGATCGGCGAAAGAAAACGTGAGCATCTTCACGGGGTGGTCCACGATCCAGACGGAGGTCGTGGCCTTGCCGTCGTCGCGGTCGGCCGACTCGTCGCGCCGGCCCATGGCGCGGACCTCGAACTTCTTGCGGACCGTCAGCTCCAGCCGCGCCGTGTGAGAGTCGGCGAGAATGGTTTCGTCGCCATCCGTTCCGGGATACCACTCGCGGCCCGGGGCATAGTTGCGAAGATCGACGTCGTAGGCGAAATCCAGCCGGCGCTCTTCGCCACGGACGAGGGGGCGGTCGAGCAGCACCACGAGCGATGCGTCGTAGATGCGGCCGTCGAGATTGTTGCTGCGGTCGCCGATGTGATCGCGCAGAATGGGCAGCGGCTTGCCGTTCTCGCTGACGGACGCCACCTTGGCGAAGTTGTCGAGCACGAACGGCACAGTCCGGTCGCCATCGCGTTGGGGGATGAAGCGGACGCCGATCTGAAACTGCGCGTTCATCCAATCTTTGTCGCGCCCCGCCTTGGTGAGATCGGCCTTGACGTCCACGTGCTGAATGTCGATGGCCGGGCTCCAACGGCTGATGGGCCGGCCGCGGGCGTCACGGTCGGCGGGCCGGTCGAGCGCGAGCCAAACCTCCTCGGAGGGATAGGTGGTGTTGAAATACAACAGCCGGATCTCCTCCATGCGCTGCGCGTCGTAGTCGTACGTCAGCCAGCCGAAGCCGCCGGTCTTCATGTCAACCCGCAGATAGCGGTCGTGCGGATTCAGCAGGGCCTGGACGATGCGGGAGTCAACGTCCAGGAAGCGCTGGGTGAGCCACTGCAGATGGCGCTCCCGGGCCAGCTTGTTGACCTCGAAGACCCTGGGCGCCGGGACGTTGAGTCCCTTGAGAGGAAGCTCCCCCGCCGTGCGCAGCACCAGGGAGGAGAACGGCTCGTCGAGGCCCGCCAGCTCCGGCTTCTGGGCGAAGCGGCGGAGTTGGGCGAGCTCGATCGGGTCCGGCACGGCCATCTGGAAACGTCCCTTCCCCTCGAACACGAAGCCGGTCACGGCACCCGTGGAGGTCGGCTCCTCCAGCCAGATCTTCCCCGACTCCAGAGTCCAGGCTCCCCCCTCGTCGCTCCACCGGATGCCCCCCGCCGGCACCACGATGGGCTCGCCGCGGAAGCGCCAGCGCTGAAGGAGGTCGTAGTCCGCCTTGACGGACTCCGGAGTCTGGGCGAGGCCGGGGGAGGCGAGGGACAGGAGGAGCGGGATCAGGAGGGGGAGGCGACGGCGCATGGTGGGGGCATTGTACATAGGCGCTGACCCTGCTGGTCCAGAGCGCTCCGCCCAAGTCCCTCACCCATGGGGGAGACCCCCGGCGAGCGGGGGAAGCGCCTCCCCAGTGGGGAGAAGCTTCCCCCGAGTGGGGAGAGGCTCTCCCCCACTTGGGAATCCATTTTCTCGCTCGAAAAAAGGCTGCCCAACTCGGGACCAGCTCTCCCCCACTCGGGAGAACCATTTCCCCAATCGAAAAACGGTTCCCCCACTCGGGGGAAGCTTCTCCCCACTGGGGGAAGCCCTCCCCCACTCGCTCCCGGAAGGACTACCCGCCCCAACCCTCCTCCTCGAAAAACGGCATGGCCGCCGTTTCCGGATGGGCGAGGTCCGCAGCCAGCAGGGCGACTCCCAGGGGGCCTTTATAGAGACTGTCCTCGCGTTCGGAGGCTTTTTCGATGTCCAGGGCCGCGCGGTTGGCGAGGTCGCGGGCGCGGATCAGCCATTCAGATCCGCCCGCGTGACGGTAATAGTTGAGGAGGGCGTAGGCGCGTCCTCCCAGGCCGCAGCAGAGGCTGCCGTTGCCTTCCGGCGATTCCCAGGTGTTGATCGCGGCGGCTTCGGCGAGGGCTAGCCAGCGGGGATCTCCGAGCTCGCGGTGGGCCAGGGTCCAGAGGAAGACGAAGCCGGCGCTGCCGTTACACCAGCCGGGCATGCAGCCGGCGTTGCGCCGGTGCCCCTCCTCCACTCCGTACCAGGGCCAGCGTACTCCGCGACCCCACGGCTGGGCGGTGGCGGCGAGCTCGGCGAGGCGCTCTTCCAGCCGGGGTGGCCGCACGGTTCCAGAGGCACGGCACCATTGCAGGCTCGCGTAGAGGTAGCCGGCCCAGCCGTGGGCGATCCCCAGATTCGCCAGCCGGTCGCAGCGGGCGATGGATGGCTGGGTATCCAGCTCCTTCCAGAGATCCGAAAGAAGGCTGTCGCCGAGGGTGGTCAGCTCTTTGCGGGTTTCGGCGTTGGCCTCTCCTGGCAAGGTGTCGAGCAGGAAGGAGGCGGCGAGCAGGACTCCCGAGCGGCCGAGGGTCAGGTCGAGGTTTTCGCAAGGTTTTTGCGCCCCGGCGAGGAAGGCGGCGACGGCTTCGCGCTGCGTTCCTCCATCTCCCTGCGCGTGAGAGACGAGCGCCTGGACGCAGAAGAGGCCGTTGGCGGTGTGGTACGGCGAGACGCGGCCCACGATCTCCGGTCCCAGCTCCAGGGCCGGGTTGTAGAAGGAATCCTCCCGATCCACGTCGCTCAGGGCCCGCGTGGACCAGAGGTCGGCGAGGGAGAGCAGATCCGCGTCCTCCCGCGTCTGCGCGAGCCGCAGGCAGGCGAGGGCAATGCCGGCGGCGCCAAATTTGAGCGAACCCCGCGGCGCCTCGGGAAGCCCCCCCGCGAGCAGCGGACTCTCGGGACCGATCCGCTCGAGCACCCGGGCCAGCAAGGCGTCGATCAGCGATGGGCCTGAAGGATTGCGCGCTGGCTCAGCGGGTGTTGCAACATGATCGAGAGCCTCGGCGAGGCTGGCCATTGAGGGGAATCGGTCACCTGGATCTTTGCTGAGCGATCGCCCCAGAATGGTTTCGATCTCCGGCCAGGGCTCGATTCCCCGGGAAGCGAAGGCGAGCGGCGGCTCCTCGGCGATCTGCCGGAACATCTCGGTTTTTTCGAGCGAGAAATCGCGGGAGTGAACGCCCGCCGCCAACTGGTGCAGCAGCGCCGCCACGCCATATTGCTCGCCCTCGGGTGTCGCGTCCGGCGGCGCGACGCCGGCCTGCATCGCGAGGGCGTACTCGGGCTCGAAGTAGAAGGCGACGCCGCCGCGCCAGATGCGGGCCAGGGGAGTCGGGATGGCGTCCCAGCGCGCGATGCCGAAGTCGATGAGGCGGACACCGCCGTCCGCCGCCACGAGCACGTTGCGCGGATGGACGTCGCCGTGCACCACGCCGCGCTCGTGGAGACCGGCGTAGGACAGGGCGATGGCGCGGCAGAGGGCCAGCAGACTCGGACGGTCTCCCGCCCGCCGCAGCTCCTCGGCGGCGGTGACGGCGTCCACCCCCGACAGCCACTCGATGGCAAGGTATTGCCGGCCTCCGATCTCGCCCGAGGCCAGCAGCCGGGGCGCTCCAACGCCGGCCAGGTGCTCCAGGATGGCGGCCTCGCGTTCGAAAAGGCCGGTCTTGCCGGCCGAGGCGGGACGCTCGATCTTGAGGGCCGCGAAGGTTTCGGGGTGGTCGAGGCCACGCACCTGGTACAGCTCCGTATCCTCCAACGCCTGCACGCACTCCACGACCTCGAAGCCGGCGATCTCGTCGCCGGGGGTGAGGGTCGGGTGGATGCTCTCGGCGCCCGCGTCTCCCTCCGCGACGAGGAAGCCGGAGCCCACGAGACCCTGCAGCAGCGGGTAGGCCTGCTCCAGAGTCTCCTCGGGATCGACCTCGCGCGCCAGGCTGTAGCGCAGGACGGCCTCGACAATCGTGCGCGGCGATTTGAACTCGCCGATGAGCGCCGCGGCCTGGGCGTCCACGACGCGCGAGGGCTTGCGCGAGCGGGGGCGGGTGACGGCGTAGTCCCCCTCCTCGCAGCGGAGCTGGCCGCGCAGCTCCTCCGACAGCTCGGCGACGGGGACCAGGAGAACGTCGGGGGGAAGGAGCAGGGAATCCGTGATGGCCATTCTGAAATCTCCTAAGCCTCCCGAAAGAGCGTTCCACCCGGGGTCCAGGAATCGGTATCCACGCCTTCCAGGCGCAGGCGTTCGAGGGCGAATCGCCAGGGCTCGACGCCCGGCGCTTCGGACTTCTTGCCCGCGAGGAGGGCCACGGCCAGCCGGTGCGTCAGCCACAGGCGCCAGCTTTCGCGTCCGCTCCACTGCGAGTCCGCGGGCGGATCGACGCCCCAGGACAGCAATCCTTCGGCTCCGATCTCCGAGGTGAAGGGGACGCCCTGGGCCGGGGTGCCGGCGAGCCGCTCGGTCAAGGCCTCGGCCGCCGTCGCGAGCCGCTCGAAGCTGGGAAAGTAGGCGACCATCTTGTCGGGCCGCAGCAGCCCGGCGGCGTCGGTGCCGATCTTGAACTGCGGAGCGCGCGTCGCGGCCAGGGCGTCGAGGATGCGGCCGAAGCCGTCCGCGAGGGCCTCGGGATCGGGGCTGACGTAGAGCTTCCAGGTGGCGGCGGCCGCCGCAAGCCGGCCGCCGTCGTCGACGCCCCGCCGCCGCCAGCTCAGCCAGGAGTCCGAGGGGCCGCTGCGCGACCAGCTCCGGTCGAGGAGGCGGCGGTGAGGGCCGCCCACGCCGATGCCGAGATGGCGCTCGACGGCGGCGGCATCCGGAAGCAGGCGCTTCCAGGCCGGATTGAGCGGCCGGCGGTTGTAGCCGTAGAGGCGCAGCGACAGCCGCATGGGATCGGCGAGGGCGAGCGACTGGCCGTAGCGCAGGGCGGCGCGCGAGAGCTCCGCGAGCCGGCCGCCGCCCCGCGCCTCGCCGCCTCCCTCCTCCCAGAGCAGATCGAAGGCCGTGGCGCCGGAAACGAAAGCCCCTTCCCTCGCGATCTCCAGAACGCCGTCGGCCACGAGTTGGGCCGCAACGCGCGCCGCTCCCTCGCCGGAGAGCCGGCGGACGTACCCGGGCAGGCGGCCCGGTTCGCGCAGGGTGAGGAAGAGCAGGGCTGTGTCCCGATCCACGGACTTTAGACTGAGCGCCACGCCATCGGCCGGCCGCAGCACGCCGTAGAAGCCGGGCTCTTTTTCGAGGCTCGCGAGGGCCTGCCGGAGGTCCGGCTCCAGCCGGTCGAACAGCACCAGCTCATAGCTGGGATTGGCGCGCAGGTCGCGCCCGAGGATCTCCTGCTCGCGGATTTTCTGCATGATCGTTCCAGTCCCGGACGCGGCGGCGCCCCGGGGGACGCCGCCGGAGAGTCGACTTTACTTCAGGTTTGCCTTCTCAGCCTGTACCCCTTTGAGCGCCGCCTGCAGCTTGGCCTCGACGGCCTCGGCCTCGACGCGCGTGCGGAGCCCGCTCCCTCCCCTGAGCACCTTCTCCTGCGCATCGATCTGCTCGAGAGCCGCCTGCAGATCCCGTTTGAGGACGGCCAGATCCTCCACCAGCTCCGCCGGGTTGTTGACGTCGATGACGGTCCCGCCGCAGCCCCAGATCGTACCGCCGCAATCGGTGAAGTGAGGACGGGTGCCCGGCTCGCAGGCGACGTACGTGTTGCCCTTGCAGGTAGCCAGCGGGCACAGCCTGAACGTCGGGATGCGGCAGAGGTAGCTCGGGTTCGGACAGGCCGTGCCCAGATAGCAGGTGTAAAACTTGACGTTCGCCTCGGGGACGACGTCGACGAGCAGATCCTTGAATCTGAAACTCATAAGGCCTCCTCCCGGCGGGGCCGGGTTTGTGGGCAGGGCACCGTGTCCTGCCACGGACCGCCGGGACTTGAGGGAAGCGGCGGCCGTTGCTAAGAGGCGTGCAGAGAGATATTGACGTTACAACAAGTCTCCAAACAGTGGGATCGGCGGGGTCCCGCGCAAAGACGAGCAGCCCGTTCGCGGGAATGGCGCCTCACCGAGGCGCCCTCCCGGGACCGCATGACCTCTCTCCGGATTCACTGCGTGTAGGTAAAGCCGCCGTGAAGGGTCAACGTCAGGCTTCCCTGGACCGTTACGATGACGTCGACACTGGTGCCCGTTAGTGGTGAGGCCGGAGCTGGGACGACGGCCTGGAGTGTCGTCGCGCTGTCGACTTTAACGTTCGTGGCTGGCATCGTTCCAAACAGTACCGTCGTGTGGTCCGCCACGAAACCCGTGCCGGTAATCTGGACTGGTTGTCCGATCGGGCCTTTCGTAGGATTGACCGCAAGCGCCGCCGTACCGCTCGATGCCGGTTTCGGCTTATCCGCTCCTTCAGGCACGGTAGTGAAGATAGCCTCGAAGATCTTCTTGAGCTTCTCGAACCCCTGCGGGCTGAACAGCCCTACCAGAGCGGCGAGACCGACGATCCACAGCCGGTTGGACGGACTCTGCGAGCTTATGATCCCACCATTTACGCAGATAAAAAAGATGCAGGCAAGCGCCGCGCCAGTGAGAGGTCGGAAGCCGTACATGGGGACCCAACTCCACTTGAAATCGCGGTTCCCCACGTAGTAAAAGAACGAACGGACTGAGTGTATGGTCCCCCCGAGTGCCCCGGCTAGGAGGACCAACAGGAGAATAGTCCGCTGGCCGGCGCAGGCCTTGTAAGTAAACCCGCGAAGCGTGCCTGTTCTCGAGTCGACCTTCACCGAAATCTCGACGGCGCCTTCGCCATGAGCGGGGGCAGTCGCCTGAATCGCGGTCGGGCCCAGGTACTTGACGTCCAGGGCGGGAGAATCGCCAAACTTCACCACAGCTTTGTCCGCAAAGCCCTCACCGGAGATCTCGACGCGAGTGCCGCATGCCGGATCGCCGGATACCGGTGAGACGCTAGTGACCTTCACTGAATTGTCGGGCCCCGTATTGGCAGAAGGCGAAGGCGAAGGTGACGGAGAAGGGGAAGGAGAGGGAGAGACTGTAGCGTTAGGCGAGGGCGAAGGACTCGGCGTCGACGTGCCATTCTGTCCTCCGCCTGGGGTCTGTGACGGCGTGGCTTCTGGCGGCGTCCTGTTTGCCGAGGTGGTGGTGCCAGCGCTCGAAGCTGTCGCGCACATTGTGCAATCGGGCCATTTCAAGTAAAGGAGCGCGAGCAAGCCTAGGGCAACAGTGAAGAGGATTACTGCGAGCCCCGTGATCCATCCTTTTCTAACGTACCCCGCCCCTGGCCCATCGCCTGGAATCACACCGGATGCATTGGGATCTGCGGCCATTGGTTCATCTCCTTTCGTGCGAGAGAGCACGAACGAAGAGACGGACCCGGGACCGATTTTCCGCAGAAAAGAAAAGGGGGCGCCCGGAACAGGCGCCCCCTTGGGGGAAGCTCAAAATCGTCTACGAGCCGTACGTCGTGACCGGCACAGCGGCCTCTTCGCGCACCCGGGTCAGGTACTCGAGCTGCGAGGGCAGCGTCGAGACCAGCCGCTCGGTCTTCTCCTTCATGGCGCGGAAGGCGCGTTGGGCGCCGGCCGGATCGATGTGGTCGAGGGCCGGCAGGCTCTGCTCGGGCTGATAGTTGAGACCCAGCAGCATCACCGAGTAGGAGTAGGACTCGAAGCCGTGGAAGGACGGGTTGATGTTGCGGGCGTTCGGCAGCCGCTTCTTCCACAGCGCGAAACGGTCCTCGAGCGACTCGGGCAGCTTGAGGCTCTTGGTCGCGCGCCAGAACTCGGTGTCGTTGCGGTCGGTCGTGCGGTAGTGGAGGATGAGGAAGTCGCGCACGCCGTCGATGGCCTCGCCGACCACCTTGTTGTAGCTCTTCGCCGTCTCCTCCTCAATGTGGTCGCCGGGGAGATGGTTCACGAGCTCCTCGATGCCGTTCTGGATGAAGAAGATGCCCGTCGACTCCAGGGGCTCGACGAAGCCGCTCGACAAGCCGATGGCGACGCAGTTCTTCACCCAGGAGTTGCGGCAGCGGCCGATCCGCATCGCGACGTGGTTGGGCGCGATACCTTCGGCCTTGGGTCCGAGGTAGGCGCGGAACTCCGCTTCCGCCGCCTCGGGGGTGATGAACTTGCTCGAGTAGACGTAGCCGGTGCCGTCGCGGCCATAGAGCGGAATGTTCCACACCCAGCCGTTGGTCAGCGCCGTGGCCGTGGTGTAGGGCTGGATGCCGTCCTTCTCCACGTCACGGGGAATCTGCAGGGCGATGGCGCGGTCGCAGAGCAGCGACTCGGAGAACGAGATGAACGGCTCGCCGAGGGTCTTGTTGATCAGCAGGCCGCGGAAGCCGGTGCAGTCGACGAAGAGGTCGCCCTCGATGTTCCCGTGCTCGTTGGTGACCAGATGGGCGATGCTGCCGTCCTCCCGCAGCTTGATCTCGGCGACGTCGTCGACAACCTGATTGACGCCGCGCTGCTTGCCGTAGTTGGCGAGGAACTTGGCCAGCAGGCCGGCGTCGAACTGATAGGCGTAGGGATACTGGACCTTGTGCTCGGCGAGGATGTTCTTCTTGCCGCGGACGTCCACCGAGAAGTAGTCCTGGACCTTGTCGTCGAAGACGCGGCCGTCGTGGAACCGGGGCGAGCGCTTGGCCTCGCACATCGCCGGAATGGTGAAGCAGGCTTCGTCGAAGGCCTCCTCGTGCCGCTTGAGCTTGAGCCACCACTCGCCCATGTTGAAGCCGTCCACCACCTCATAGCGCTGGAACGGATGGTAGAAGTGGCCGCCCTCGGCCCGCCAGTTGACGAACTTGATGCCGAGCTTGTAGGTGGCGTTGCAACTCGGCATCCAGTCGGACTCGTCGAGCCCGAGGAAGTCGAAGAAGAGCTTGACGGTGCTGAAGGTTGCCTCGCCGACGCCCACGGTCTTGATGTTGGCCGACTCGATAAGGGTGATGTCCATGCCCGGCAGCGCCTTCTTGAGATGCGACGCCGTCATCCAGCCCGCGGTTCCCCCTCCGACGATCACGATTTTCTTAGCCATTGCTGTTTCCCCTGAAAAAGACAATTGATTCCCGCGCACCGCAATCCCCCGGTCGCCGGGTCCCACCCGAAGGGGCGGGATACTCTGTCAGGTGCAGCGAGATCCAGAATAAGGGACAGGTCTGTGAGAACTGGTGGATTGTCCCGGGTTTTCCGCCTCAGGGGTGTCTCAAAAATGGTTGACGACGACGCCTACGTCGCCAGGGATTGAAATCACCTGGCTACCCTCTGTAGTCCCTACGGGACATGGGAAGAACGAAATTGCAGTCCCGGAGGGGACAAGAGTCGGTAGCCAGGCGATTTCAATCCCTGGCTACGTAGGCGTGGCTGTCGCTCTTTTAGACACACCCTCAGGGCTTGCGGGCCACGACGGCAAAGAACTCGTGCGGCTGGTTGAGGCGCATGACGAGCGGCTTGGCCGCGTTCTCGGCGCGATCGACCTCGGGCATCAGTCGCAACTGGACGTCCGTGAAGCCGGCGTCGGCGAGAAGGCGCGGGAACTTCTGCCGGTTGCCCGGTCCCTTCAAGGGGAGCGCGTGGTCGAAGCCGCCGTCATAGCCCGAGCGCAGCTTGCGCTCGACCGCCCAGAGATTCTGGCGCCGGATCAACGCCACCAGAAGATGGCCGAGGAAGCGCTTGATGCGATAGGCGGGCGGATTGTCGAACCAGTCGCCGTCGATCACCACCACGAGACCGCCGGGTTTGAGCACCCGCTTCCAGTCCGCGAGGGCCTTCTCCGGGCGTGGCAGCGTCCAGAGGACGTTGCGGTTGACCAGGACGTCGAAGGCGGCATCCGGCTCCGGCACCAGCTCCGCGTCGCCCACCGCGAACTCGGCGTCAAGCCCGCGCTCCGCCCCGTTGCGCCGTGCCTGCTCCACCATGCCGGGGGAGAGGTCCAGCCCCTTGACCTTGTGGCCCATCTCGGAGAGCAGCAGAGCCAGGAAGCCGGTGCCGGTGCCGACGTCCAGCACCGTCTTGGGGGGCTCCCCCACCGCGCGGGAGAGGAAGCCCGTCCACCCCTCCTTCTGCTGCCGGTTGCGAATGCCCTGAATGCGCTCGAAGCCCTCGCTTCGTCCGTCCCAATAGCCGGCAATCGTCTTCTTCAGCGGGTCCGCGGACGCTTCCATGATCTCCTCCAAGACTCCAGGCTCCCCGGCTCGATCGCGAGGGCGGCAGAGTATAGCAGGCGAGCGATAAGACTACGCTCCGGGCGTGCCGGCAGCGGCGGGCTCGACGGGGGCGCAGGTGGAAGGCTCGCCACCGTTGGGCAACATCTTGATCTCCAGACGGCGGCTCTGGCCGGCGTAGAGACGGATGCCCCGGCAGGTCACCGGCGCGTAGCCCTCCATCGTCGCCCCGCCGATATAGACGCCCGACGGCAGGGCGTCGAACTTGAAGGTGCCGTCGGCACCCGATACCACGCTCTTGGGCTTGTCCTCTCCGGCCTTGAGCATCGACACCGCCGCTCCGGCCAGAGGCTTTCCCTGGGCGTCCAGGACGACTCCATCCACTTCGCCGGGAGGAGCCGCTTCATGATGGGGGGCGGCGGCGGCCATCCGCGACGATGCGGGAACGATCACCGCCCCCAGTACGGCGGCGCCGAGCAGAATGAAAAGGGAGCGGGAACGGACTGCGGCCATATCGGTCTCCTTCGACAAGCAGGCGCTTAAAGTCCAACCTGATTTCGTCAGATCCTAGACCTCTCCAGCCCGCGCCGCAAATCCGCTCCCCTCAGCAAGTCCTCAATCACCGTCTCGTCAAGGCGCCTTCCTGGCATCGGCCTTGGGCTCGGTCACTTCCAGCAGGCGGTTGGCCGCGATCGGTCCGGCGACCGTCTGCGACCGGCCGGAGGGCCAGGTCACCTCGATCCGGTCGACCTTCTCCGCCGGACCCAGGCCGAAGTAGAGCGGCAGGATGCTGTGCGAGAGGTAGCCGGAGCTGCCATCCATCACCTTGGTGAGCACCCGGGAGCCGGCGTGGACCTTGACCATGGCGCCGAGGCCGTTGCGGTTCGACGCGACTCCCGTCAGGTGGACCTTCAGCCAGTGGATCTTGTGCTTCTGCGCCAGGTCGCTGATGAGCACCTGCGGCTCGGAGTTGAACTCGTTGGTCACGACGTCGAGATCGCCGTCGCCGTCGAGGTCGAAGATCGCGGCCGAACGGGTGCCCAGGGTGCCGGTCACGGTCATCTTCCCCGTCTTGCCCTGGCAGTGCGAGTCGCTCTTGTCCTCCCCCGAGCAATCGAGGATGAACCAGGTCTTGCGGGTGCGTCCGCCGCGCCGCGGCTCGACGCCGAGCAGCGAGGCGCTGTCCAGGAAGCCTTCGCCCTGGTTGTTGAGCAGCACCGAGTTGACGCCGTAGCGGAAGGGGAAGTTCATGCTGGAGGTGATGACCACGTCGTCCCAGCCGTCGGCGTTGAGGTCGTCGACGCTCACCCCCCAGGGCCAGAAGTTCTCCAGGTTCAGCGCGTCCGACATCTCGGCGAACTTGCCGCCGCCGAGGTTGCGGAAGAAGGAGTTGCCGAAGATGTTGTTGGCCGCCCCCTGGTAGACCGGTGGATCGCCTTCAGGTGGGAATTTGAGCTTCTCGTCCGCCGGCGGGACGTCGTAGCCCACCATGTCCGAGTGCATGTCGGTGATCAGGAGATCCATGCGGCCGTCGTTGTCGAAATCGAAGCTCTTGATCCCCATGGCGCCCCAGGAGGTCTTGGGGAAGTACTGGACGGTCTTGTCGACGAAGGCCTTGCCGCCCTGGTTTTCCCAGTAGTGGTTGTCGCCCTGCATGTTGAGGATGTAGAGATCGGGCCAGCCGTCCTCGTTGAAGTCGCAGATCGAGGCATCGCCGCTCCAGCCGCCGTCGCGCAGCCCCATGGCGGCCGAGACGTCAACAAAGCGGTTCCCTCCCTCGTTGTGGTAGAGGACGCTGTACTCCGTGCGCTCCGGGAACGTGTGCCCCTTGAAGGCGTCCTCGTAGGCGATGTAGTAGCCGCCCCGGCCCTTCGCCTCCGTCGTGTACTTGCCGACGTTGACCAGCAGCAGGTCGAGCCGGCCATCGCGGTCGTAGTCGAAGAAGACGGCCGCCGAGGAGTGGCCGACGTAGCCCAGGCCCGACTTCGCGGTGACGTCCTTGAAATGCCCCTTGCCGTCGTTCTCGAACAGGACGTTGCCGCCGCGCACCGTGGTGACGTAGAGGTCCTGGTCGCCGTCGTTGTCGATGTCGGCGAAGGTGGCGGAGACGGAGATCTTGCCGGGCACCCCGACGCCGGCCTCGGCCGTGATGTTGCGGAACTTGCCGTTGCCCAGATTCTTCCAGAGCTCGTTGCCGCCGAGCTGGCTGGTGAAATAGACGTCGGGCAGGCCGTCGCCGTCCACGTCCGCCACGGCGATGCCGTTGCCGTGGTCGTAATGGGCGGCCTTGTAGGTCTTGCCGGCGTCGTCCACGATCATGTGCACGAAGGTGATGCCGCTCTCCGGCAGCCGGTCGGTGAAGCGGAAGTCGTGCTCGACCTTGAAGCGGCCCACGGAGGCCTTCTCGGCCGCGCCCCGGGCTTCCAGGGTGTCGGCGCCCGAGTCGACCGGCGGCACGTTGACGACGGTGCCGCCCGGAGCCGGCGTTCCGGCCGGGAGCGGCGGCACCGCGTGCTCATGCGACTGAAAACCGAAGAGGGGAATCACGAGCGCCAGAAGGGCGAGAAGCGAGCGGCGGGGCGTGGGGGTCATGGGAGGCTCCTCCGGAGGGTTTCGCGCGAGAAAGGCGGAAGATTAGCACCCAATCCCGTGTCTGGCACAAGCGGTGGGCTATCATCGTCGGGCGGTGTGCAGACCGCCGTCCCGGCCCTACAACTCTCCCGCGTCACCCGTGCTATCCTGTCGTCTTGGAGAAGGATCGCAGGGCTCGCCTCCCTCTTCCATTTGCCGGCCCTGCGCAATAAGATCCTCGCAAACAACGACTCCGCAGGGGAGCCTGCCCATGAGCCAGCCAGCCGCCGCGCTCGCGTCTCTGCCCTTCGAGCTCGTCTACGACGACGGAGAGCCCTTGGAGACCGAGTGGCATACCATCCAGTACCCCTTGCTGCGCGATCTGATCCAGCAGGCCATGGCTGAGCAGGTCAGGACCGACTTCTACGCCGGCGGGAACATGTTCGTCTACTACTCCCTGGACCAGGCGCGGGCGGTCTCGGAGGAGATGCAGAAGGGATTGCCTTGGCACGCCTTCCGCGGACCGGACGTGTTCTGGGTGGGCGGCGTCGATCCGGACCGCGAGCGCAAGTCCTGGATCTCCTGGGAGGAGGGCGGGCGGCTGCCGGACGTCATCGTCGAGCTTCTCTCTCCCTCCACGGCGAAGAAGGATCGCACGGAGAAGCGAGACCTCTACGCCCGGGTCTTCCGCACGGCGGAGTACTTCCTGTGCGACCCGGACGCAGGGACGTTGGAGGGGCTGCGCCTGGCGGACCGCTTCTACCGGCCGATCCAACCCGATGAGAACGGCCGGCTCTGGAGCGAGCAGCTCGGAGTCTCCCTGGGCCTCTGGAACGGCGCGGTGAGGCACCGGAAGGGCGAGTGGGTCCGGCTTTTCCATCCCGACGGCAGCCTGGTGCCGACGGACGAGGAGCGCGTCGAGACGGAACGCCAGCGGGCCGACGCGGCGGAGGCCGAGCTGGCTCGGCTGCGCGCTCTACTCGCAGAGCGATCGTTGCCGTAGGCGGCGACTCGCGCCTCCGCCCCCATGACCACCTCCGCCCCTTCCCTGAAGCTCAGCGTCGTGATTCCCTGCCTGAACGCGGCGGCGACGCTCGGCGTCCAGCTCGCGGCCCTGGCTGGCCAGGCCTGGGAGGGGGACTGGGAGGTGATCGTGGCGGATAACGGCTCGACGGACGGCTCACAGGCGATCGTCGAGAGCTATCGAAGTCGACTCCCGTCTCTGAAGCTCGTGGACGCCTCGGACCGCCGGGGTCAGGCCCACGCCCGCAACCTCGGCACCGCGGCGGCCACCGGCGACGCCTTTCTGTTCTGCGACGCCGACGACGAAGTGGCCCCCGGCTGGCTCGCCGCTCTGGGGCGGGAGCTCGCGCGGCACGATTTCGTGGCCTGCCGGTACGACAATGAGAAGCTGAACCCCGTCTGGGTGCAGCGCACGCATCTCAACCCCCAGAGGAACGGCCTGACGTCCTACGACTACCCGCCCTTCCTCCCCCACGCCGGCGGCGGCGGCCTCGGCGTGACCCGCCGGGCCCATGAGGCGGTGAAAGGCTTCGACGAGACTCTGCCGGCCCTGGAGGACACGGACTACTGCTGGCGCCTTCAGCTCGCCGGCTTCCAGCTCCACTTCGCGCCGGACGCCGTGGTGAACATCCGCCACCGGGGCGACCTCGGCAGCATCTATCGCCAGGGCGTGAGCTACGGCCTTCACAACGTCCTCATCTACCAGCGCTACCAGGGGCGCGGCATGCCCCGCCTGGGCTGGCTTCCCGGCCTGCGCAAGTGGGCGAGCCTCCTGCTGCGCACGCCCCTGCTGCTGCTCCGCCGCGAGGGCCGGGCGCGCTGGATGTGGCAGCTCGGCTGGCGAGTGGGGCGGATCCGGGGGTGCTTCCGGTACCGGGTGGTGGCGCCTTGACGCCGGGCCGGGCCCTGCGTTTCCCGCTCCGCGATCCGGAGCCCTCTATAATTCTCCTCACATGACCGCTTGGGCTCTCGACCTGGGGACGACCAACTGTGGCGTGGCGTGCTGGGAGGAGGCCCCCGGCCGGCCCCGCCTCATCGAGCTGCCCACGGTCTGCCGCAAGCTCGACGCCCAGGATCCCCTGGAGGCGCCGCGGCTGGTGCCGTCGGCCGTCCATCTCCTGGAGAAACGGGGCCTTCTCGACCGCCTGGGCCGCTGGCCCCCCTTGGAGCGTCAGATCTTCCTCGGCCGGCGAGCACTCATCGGGCGAGCGGCGCTCCAGCACAACGAGGGCACGGTCTACCCGTCGTTCGTGCCCACCTTCAAGCCCGCCCTGAGCGAGGAGTCGCTGCGTCCCCTGGCGCGGGTGGGGCGCGAGAGCGTCACCGCCCGCGACGCCGCGCATGCGTTCCTGCGCGAGTTGCTGGCCGAGGTGAGGCGGGCGACCGGGCACCGGGTGCGCGACCTGGTGGTGACGTCGCCGGTGACGGCGTTCGAGACCTACCGCGCGGAGGTCCAGCAGGTGCTGCACCAACTGGGCGTGCGCCGGGTGCGGTTCATCGACGAGCCGGTGGCGGCGGCGCTCGGCTACGGGATCAGCTTGAGCCAGGAGCGGACCGTCCTCGTGGTGGACGTGGGCGGCGGCACGATGCACACCGTCCTCGTCCGCCTGTCGCCGCAAGGCGCGGTCAGCGGGCAGGCGAACGTGCTCGCAAAGCGGGGCCGGACGATCGGCGGCAACGCCGTCGACGGCTGGGTGCTGGACGACCTCTGCCGCCAGATGGGCCATCCGCTTTCAGACGACGGCGACGAGGTCTCCCGCCTGTGGCGGCGGCTCATGCTCGCTGAGGCCTGCCGGGTCAAGGAGGCGGTGTTCTTTCAGCCGGAAGAGGCTTTCCTGATGAGCCCGGAGAGGAGCTCCCTCCTGCCGGCGGCGCCGCGCCAGGGCGCCGGGGCGCGGGGGTTCGCCTCGCTCACCCGCGACCGCCTGCGCGAGATCCTCGACGAGCAGGGCTTCTACCGCAGCCTGTCGGCCTCGGTGGACGAGGTCCTGGAGCAGGCAGGCGTGTCCGTGGAGGGGATCGACGACGTGCTGCTGGTGGGAGGCTCGACTCTCCTGCCCGGCGTCTTCTCCTGGTTCGAGGAGCGTTTCGAGCGGCGGCGGGTGCGCGCCTGGCAGCCCTTCGAGGCGGTCGCGTTCGGCGCCGCGTGCTTCGCCGGCGACCGGATGGACGCCCTGGACTTCATCGTCCACGACTACGCCTTCGTCACCCACGACCCGAAGACGGGCGAGGCCCAGCACACCGTCATCGTGCCGCGGGGGACGCGCTTCCCCACCTCCCCCGAGCTGTGGAAGCGGCAGTTGGTCCCCACCTGTGCGCTCGGCGAGCCGGAAAACCTGTTCAAGCTCCTCATCTGCGAGGTCTCGCGCTCCGACGGCGACGCGAGGCGCTTCGTCTGGGATGCGGCCGGCGACGTGCACAAGGTGGGGGGCGCCTCCGGCGACGGCGAGGTCGTCGTGCCGCTCAACGCGGCGAGCCCCACCCTCGGCTACCTCGATCCGCCGCATTCGCCGCGCGACCGCCGCCCCCGCCTCGAAATCGCCTTTGGCGTCAACGCCGAGCGCTGGTTGATGGCCACCGTCCGGGACCTCCTCACGCAGCGCGAGCTGATGCATGAAGAGCCCGTCGTGCGGCTGGTGTGAGGAGGCGCGATGTGGGAATTGATCGCCGGCCTGTCCGCCTCCGTCCTGTACGGCGGCGGCATCGCCTGGCTCGCAGCCCATCTCAGCCGCAAAACCCTGCAAAGCTGGCAGGAGGCCGTGACGGCCTGCGGTCTGCGGGTCGAGAAAACCTCCAGCCCCTGGGGACGGCTGCGGCTCGAAGCCCGCGACGGACCGCTGACGGTGAGGATCGAGAGGCCCGAGGGGCGCAAGAAATACCGCCTTCAGATCGTGGTCGGGATTCCGCCGGGGCCGCCGGGCTTTTCCGGCGTCCACATCCGCCGCGAGGCGTCCAAGCCCTCCGGAGCGCATGAGATGGAGATCGGCGACGAGCCCTTCGACAAGGCGTTTTACGTCGTAGGACCGGAGCGGCTCCTCACGGCGCTGCTGGACGTCGAGATGCGCCAGCGGCTGCTGGCCGTCAATGCCCAGACCCTGGCCCTGGAGATCGTTCGCGGCGAGCTCGGAGTGGGGACGTTCGGCGGCGGGGTCGCCGAATTGCTGCCGTTCCTCCTCGACATCGCCCGGCGCTGCGCACAGCCCCTGGACGTGGCGCAACGGCTGGCTGGCAACGCCCTCCACGATCCCGACGCCGGCGTCCGGCTTCGCAACCTGCTCGTCCTCGCCCGCGAATTCCCCGGCGAGCCGGCGACCCTCGAAGTGCTGCGCACCGCCAGCGCGGACGAGAACCCGCGAGTCCGGCTGCAGGCGGCCCGGGGGCTGGGCGCCGAAGGCCGCGAGTTGCTCCTGGAGCTGGCGGAGAGCCTCGCCGACGACGCCATCAGCGCGGAGGCGGTGATGAGCCTGGGGCCGGAGCTGCCGGTCGAGCGGACGCGGGCCCTCCTCCTCCAGGGCCTGCACCGGCGCCTCCTCAAGACGGCCCGCGCCTGTCTGGAGGCACTCGGGGATCGAGCGGCCCCCGAGGACGTCAACACGTTGGCCAGGATCATCGCGCGCGAGCACGGCGATCTCGCCGCCGCCGCGGCAGCAGCCCTGGGGAGAACGGGCAGCTCCGCCGCCGAGCCGCCTTTGCTTCAGGCTCTCCGGAGCCCGGCGAGGGACCTCCAGGCGGCGGCGGCCGACGCGCTGGCGCGGGTCGGCACTCCGGCGGCGGTCCTGCCGCTCAAGGAAGCGGCCGAGCGATCCCCCCGCGACGGCGATCTCCTGAAGGCTACGCGCCAGGCGATCGCCGAGATCCAGCTCCGGCTCCCTGGAGCCTCCCCCGGCCAGCTCTCGCTCGCCAGCACCGAAGCGGGCCAGTTGTCCCTGGCACAAACCGAAGCCGGACAACTGTCGCTCACGGAGGATCCGGCCGGCCGGCTTTCGCTCGACGGTGAGACAGGGTAAGCCCCGCCGGCAAGACTCTGGGACTCGGTATGTTGGGATTGACCTTCACGATCGGCACTCTGTTAGCCGCCGGAGGCCTTTGGAGGCTCACCGAGCGCCTGAACCGCCGCAGGCGCCTGGAGGGCTGGCAGCATACCGCGGCGTCTCGCGGCCTGGAGGTGGAGGAGGTCTCGAGCGACTCGGCACGGCAACTGAAGCTCGTGGCACGAGCCGGGCCCCTGGAGGTGCGGATCGAAGAGGTTCGCGGCTTCACGCGCAGCCTTCAGGTCGTCGTCGTGGCTCCGGCGCTGGCGGATTTCTCCGACGTGAGAATCCGTCGCGGGCTCCCGAAGGCTTTTCCGGGGGTGCGGGAGTTCGAGGTCGGAGACAAGCTCTTCGACTGGTTATTCGACATCGGGGGGTCGCCGCGGCACCTGTGCGCGCTGCTCGATGCGAAGACACGAGACCTGCTGTTCTTCGTGACCGGCAAGTGCCGGCTGGAAATCGTGGCCGGCGAGATTCGGGCGCAGATGCCCGACAGCGAGCTCTACGACGCCCTGCCCCGCCTTCTCGACCTCGGCCACCTGTTCTCGCAGCCCAGGGACGTCAACCTCTGCCTGCGGGAGAACGCCCGCCAGGACCCCAAGCTCGAGGTGCGGCTCCAGAACCTGCTCCTCCTGGTCCGTGAATTTCCTGGCACTCCGGCCACGGTCGAGGAGCTCCGCCGGGCCTGCTCGGACTCGAGCCCCGAAATCCGGCTGTGGGCAGCCAGGGAATTGGGCGCCGAAGGCCGCGACGTCCTCAGGCAACTTGCCGCGAGCCAGGAGGACGACAACCGCAGCGCGCAGGCCGTCTCGGCCCTGGGCCTGGAGCTGCCGTTCGAGGATGCGAGAGCGATCCTTGGCCAAGCTTTGCAAGGGCACCACATCCAAACGGCCTATGCCTGCCTGGAGGTGCTCGGCCGCTACGGCACCGCGACGGCCATCGATGACCTTGTAAGAGTGATGACAGAGGAGAGGGAGGAGTTGGCCGTCGCCGCGGTCTGGGCCCTGGGAAGGACCGGAAACGCAGCCGCCGAGCTGCCGCTGATCGAGGCTCTCCAGCGCGGAATCATGGAGGCCCGGGTGGCCGCGGCGAACGGGCTGGGCCGGATGGGATCGGCGGCGGCGGTGCTGCCGCTCAAGGAAGCCGCCAAGCGATTCGGCCTCGACCCCGCTCTCCTCACAGCCACGCGCCAGGCCATCGCGGAGATTCAGCTCCGGCTCCCCGGCGCCTCCCCCGGCCAGCTCTCGATCGCGGGCACCGAAGCGGGCCAGTTGTCCCTGGCGCCAACCGAGGCCGGCCAACTGTCGCTCGCGGAGGATCCGGCCGGCCGGCTTTCGCTCGACGGTGCTACCCTTCCGCCGCGATGCGAAATCTCGTCGTCGAAACGAAGCGATGGCAAACCCTGAATCTCGCGTAACGATCCACATGGTGGCGAGCCTCGACGGCTTCATCGCGCGCAAGGACGGGCGTGTCGACTGGCTCGAAACCTCCGACGAATTCGCGGACGGGGACACCCTGGACTCAGGATTCGTCGAGGTGTTCCTCAAGACGATCGACTGCTACGTGATGGGATCGCGAACCTACGAGACGGCGCTTGGTTTTGAAGCCCAGGGGTTCGGGTGGGCGTACGGGGACAAACCCACCTTCGTCCTCACGAGCCGCGATCTACCCCGGACCCGGGATACCGTCGAGCTCTACTCCGGCGATCTCGCGCAGCTCGTGAATGGGCACCTGCGGCCCAGGTTCCCTTCCATCTGGTTTGTCGGAGGCGGAGTGGTTTCCGGCGAATGCCTTCGTCTCGGGCTGGCCGACGAGGTCCGCTATTCGATCCTGCCGGTCTTGATCGGCGATGGGATCCCATTCTTCGAGAAGCTCGACAGCGACGTCGCCCTCCATCTCGCGGAGGTCAAAGCCTACAAGAGCGGCATGGTGGAGCTTCGTTACGAGGTGCGAAGACATCGCGGCGAGTCAGGGAGCACCGAATAGGTTCCACATAGGTTCCAGGCTCTTCTTGGCGCCTCAGAGGGTGTCTCAAAAGGAGCGACAGCGACGCCTGCGATTGAAATCGTTTGGCTCGGAGCGCCAGGGCCGAGTTCGCTTGGCGTCGCTACGAGATTGCCGTCTATAGTATGATACAGACCATGCGAGTTATTGAAGCCCGTTACGAAGAAGGTCTGCTCAAGCCGGAAACACCCTTGGCGCTTAAGCCGGGAGAGCGTGTGGCGCTGATCGTGGTTCGCCACCCAGATCCGAGGCGCTGGGACCTCGAGCGGTTAGCCAAGAGCGGAGCAGGAGAAGATCGGGGGCTTGCCGAACAGGGGCTCGCTGAGTGGGCCGATGCGCTAGACCGGGAGGACCATAGTTGAGGCGGGGCGAAGTGTGGTGGGCAGATCTTGGCCCCTTCCGACCGCGTGAACAGACCGGTCGTCGCCCTGTAGTCATCTGGCAGAGCAACGCGTTGACAAGCATCCTTCAGTCAGTTCTCGTAATACCCCTGACCACCAACTTGGATCGCGCCAACTTGGCAGGGACTGCGACCGTGCATGGCTCGCCTGAGGAAGGTCTCCCTGAAGACTCGATAGCTCTCGCATTCCAGATGAGGGCTGTTCCAAAGGACGCTCTCGACACTCGAGTGCGAGCCCTCACGGAGAAGGAACTCGCTGAGCTTGAGCTTGCCACCGACGAGGCTCTTGGACGGATAGAATACGAAACTGATCTCTGAGACGTAACAACGATCGAGCTAAGCGGGCGACGACGGCGCTCCGCTTGAGCGAGGGGTTAGGCTGCACCGTCTTCACTTCGCGGCTCGCTCCGAAGCATTTCATCTAAATCGGCGGCTAGCTCGTTCAAGTTCTTGAAGTCCTTGCCCATGCTCTCGGCATTGAAGAGCTGCATCGTTTGCCAGATAGGCAAGAGCTTCTCGTCAACGGTCTTTTCCCGGCCTGCACTTGCGAAGTCGCGATTCATCTCGTACCGAGTGTGAACAAGCGTGCTTCGCGCGCTAACTAGCGCAGTCATTGCCTGGAGTCGGGCCATTTCTCGGTTTGCGCGATCCTGGCCAGCTTGTTGATTTTGCAGAGCGGTGATTTGACGCTGCTGGAGCCAGATTGTGTAGAGAGCACCTGCGAGTAGGAGTGCTGTGAAGAGAGCGTTCACGCCCCCAAACAGATCACCAAACTGACCGCGAGCTGCAAGAACCTTGACCTGATCTTCAGTTATCTTGGCGGAAACTGGAAATGTGCTTGTGACGTATCTGTACCAGCCGTACCACAGGCCCACAACGACCAGAGCAAGGGTGAGGATTGCGGTTGTGAGCTTGCCGAATGACTTCATGGGTTCGTTCTCAAAACTGACAGCGATCGCCGCTCCGTGCAGCCTAACCTTCACTCTTAACTTATCCACCAAATCCTTACCGACTCAGCCTCAACTCCCCACCGGAATCCTTCAGGCCTGGGTATCTTTCTGATTCTTTAGGTCATCGGGATCATACGACGGTTCCTAAACCTCGTCAATGCCCTGGACCTGTAGCAGACGACTCGACGTCAATGGGGTATCGCGGCCCTTCAGGCCGCATCTGCGGATCATCTCCCAACCCAGGCCGTTGGCCTGGGCTTAGGAATCACGACCCCTTGGGCCGGCGTGGCGCCATCGTCGGCGCGAGTCACCAACCTCCGTAACGACGAAGGCGAGAGGCTCTCTCCGATGCCCACGATAGGGTACAACCTGACCGCCACACCGGGCCAATGCCCCCGGGCGAAATGCCCGGATGTTGTCAGCTGCAACGAGGGGTTAGGCCTATCTATCGCGTAGCGTAGAGAACGGCGGCCGCGTCCCCCGCGCCTTCCCAAACCACGAAGGAGGTACCGCTCGCAGGGTCGAAGGCGAATCCACGGATCAACGCGTCGCCGTTACGGCTAGGCACCACGGGACGTATGAGAGGGACTCCGTCGCCCGGGGTAAGGCGGTTGCCGGCGGCATCGAAGGCGGAGAAGCGAATCTCGGAGGGGAGACGAGATCTGGGATTGGAACGCTCCCAGGCGATCCGCAGCACGCCGTCGTCAACGGAGCCGAAGATCGGACCCTCGTACAGGCGGTCGGGTGACGAGGTCGGATCGACGACCGGTATCCCCTCCGCGGGCCAGAGTGGGCGGCCATCCACGGCCAGCCGCTGCAAGACCATATGGAACCCGCCGTCGACGAAGAAATCAAACGGGAAAGTGATGACTGCGACGACGGCACCACCGTCCGGATGAGCGAACAGCTCGAAGAGCGCCTGAGGCGGCCGGCTCGGCAACACCGATACGCCTTCGCCCCACAACCTCTCGCCGGAGGCGCTCATCCGCTGAGCAGTCACGTGGTTGAGGCTGGTGCCTACCGGCAGGCGACCGCTGCGGTCATCGAAGGCGAGGATGGCGCCGCCGGCGCCATCCGATACCGCGGAGATCCACGGCGAGTCCAAAGCGCACCCGTCGTCGCAGAAAAAGCGGTTCTTGAAGACGATCGTGCCGTCGTCACCCCAGCGGCGGACGCCGTCCGGCCCCAGCCGCTGCCCGCGGAGAAAGACCTTCGGATCATCATCCGCGACCCAACCCCAATCGCGCCAGAAAACGAGCAGCCCACCGTCTCCCGCGGCTACGGCCTTGGGCTCCTCCGCGCGCAGGGGTGACAGGCTGCCCCTGGCCCCTCGGGTGCCCCAGAGCCGTTGACCCTCCGGACTGAAGCGCTGACAGTAGAGAGCGCGGCGGTCCAGATTGTCCGAAGCAACACGGGTAAAGCAGACGAAGCCGCCACCGTCGGAGCTCGCGAGCAGGAAGGGGTCGAGCTGGTCCTCTCTGCCGGCCACGGGGGCCGCATACGTGCCCGCCCCCCAGCGCGGAACGCCGTGGCCGTCGAGCCACTGCACGAGAATGCGGCTGTTGTCCTCGTCGAGGCGGCGGCGTACGGCGACGAGAACGCCGTCTCGTGCATGGGCCACGACCAAGGCCTCCGATCCCGCCACGGGGGCCGTGGCCACGGTGCGTCCCGGCGCGCCGAAGGCGACGGTGCCGTTGCTGTCGACGTACTGGAGGAGCGCGGTCCTCCCCTGCGTCCACACCGCCGCAAAGCGACCGTCGGGCAGGCGGGCCGCGCTCTGCGAGAAGTGGACGTCCCCAGGCCCTGTTGCGAGACGAACGGGGCGGACTTGCGCGGCTCCGGCGCCGGCGAGCGATGCCGCGAGGAGATGAGCAAGGAGGACGAGGCGCAGGAGTGGTCTCATGGCAACCGAACTAGGGGACTTCATCGCGGAGCGTAGAGAACGGCGGCCGCGTCCCCCGCGCCTTCCCAAACCACGAAAGAGGTACCGCTCGCAGGGTCGAAGGCGAATCCACGGAGCAACGACGCGCCGCTACTCACCCTGGGATGCCTGAGAGGGACTCCGTCGCTCGGGGTGAGGCGGTTGCCGGCGGCATCGAAGGCGGAGAAGCGAATCTCGGAGGGGATCCGAGATCTGATGTTGAAACGCTCCCAGGCGATCCGCAGCACGCCGTCGTCAACGGAGCCGAAGGCCGGCCCTTCGTACACGCTGTCGGGTGACGAGGCCAGATCGACGACCGGCATCCCCGCCGTGGGCCAGAGGGGGCGGCCATCCGCGGCCAGCCGCTGCAAGACCAGATGGACCCCGCCGTCGACGAGCTCAAACGGGAAAGTCATGACTGCGACGACGGCGCCGCCGTCCGGATGAGCGATCAGATTGCAGAGGTTATGAGGCGGCCGGCTCGGCAACACCGATACGCCTTCGCCCCACAACCTCTCGCCGGCAGCGCTGATCCGCTGAGCGGTCACGTGGTTGAAGTCGATGCCTTCCGGCAGGCGGCCGATGCGGTCGTCGAAGGCGAGAATGGCGCCGCCGGTGCCATCCGATACGGCGGAGATCAACGGCACGGTTATACCGCACCCGGCGTCGCAGGGAAAGCGGTGCTGGAAGAAGATCGTGCCGTCGTCACCCCAGTGGCGGGCGCCGTCCTGCCCCAGCCGCTGGCCGCGGAAAAAGACCCTCACATCATCCGAGAAGACCGAACCCCAATCGCGCCAGAAGACGAGCAGCCCACCGTCTCCCGAGGCTACGGCCTTGGGTTCCTCCGCCTCCAGGGGTGACAGGGTGCCCCTGGCCCCTCCGGTCCCCCAGAGCCGTTGACCCTCGGGACTGAAGCGCTGACAGTAGAAAGTGCGGCGCTCCGGTTCCAAAGTAGAACGGGTAAAGCAGACGAAGCCGCCGCCGTCGGAGCTCGCGAGCAGGAAGGGGTCGAGTTGGTCCTCTCCGCCGGCCACGGGGGCCGCATACGTGCCCGGCCGCCAGCGCGGATTGCCGTGGCCGTCGAGCCACTGCACGAGGATGCGGCTGTTGTACAGGTCGATGCGGCGGCGTACGGCGACGAGAACGCCGTCTCGTGCATGGGCCACGACCACGGCCTCCCCTCCCGCCATGGGGGCCGTGGCCACGGTGCGTCCCGGCGCGCCGAAGGCGAGGGTGCCGTTGCTGTCGACGTATTGGAGGAGCGCGGTCCTATCCTGCGTCCACACTGCCGCAAAGCGACCGTCGGACAGGAGGGCCGCGCTCTGCGAGAAGTGGACGTCCCCAGGCCCTGTTGCGAGACGAACGGGGCGGACTTGCGCGGCTCCGGCGCCGGCGAGCGATGCCACGAGGAGATGAGCAAGGAGGACGACGCGCAGGAGCGATCTCATGGCAACGAAAGGGCGCCGCCGCGAGCGGCCGGCCGGGGGAGATGGTGTGCGACGAGGGTCAGACGCAAGGGACTGCGACCCGTCCATGGGCGTTCCTCCTGAAGCAACCTCGCTTGCCATGCTGACGCGCGTTGCGCCCTCGAGGACTCTTCCTAAGCGTTCGCGTGCCACGGCTGTTGCCCGAGATGCGCCGATTATACAGCAGGGCTCTGGTGGGGTATCCAACTCCTAGGCGCGCGCTCCCGGGGGCCTTCACCACTTGGGTTGTGCACCCGGTAAGGGTCATGGTGATGACCTGTGGCGTCTCTACGGGGACGGTGCGCTTTCTTCGATCACCCAGAGCTCACGGCCGTGGGACTCGTCTTGGGCGGCGAAGTAGAGGCGGTCGCCGGCAACCCGCAGGTCGCCCGGCCAGGACCATCGGGGTCCCGGAAAGAGGTCGAATTCGAGCCGCGTTCCAGCGGCGGTGCCGTCGCTGCTCCATAGCTCGGCGCCGTGTTGCATGTCGTTGGCGGCGAAGTACAGCCTGCCGTGCCAGACCACGACGTTGGAAAGCGGAGCGCCGTCGGCAGGGCCCGGAGCCAGATCGAGGATGGGTGCCGTCCCGGCCACCGTGCCGTCGCTGCTCCACAGCTCCCGGCCGTGGCGGTCGTCCTCGCCTGCGAAGTAGACCCGGCTGGCGAGCGCTGTCAGTTGCAGCTCCTCGTCGGTGGAGAGCGACTCGCGGCGCACCTCGGCCGGCAATCGGCGCGTCCCTTCGAGCGTACCGTCGGAGGTCCAGAGCCACCAGCGCTCGACCGCATCGCTCGCCAGCCGTGCCGCGAACCACAGTCGACCCACGGCGGTCGTGAACCCGAGCGGTTCCCTGACGCCGAGGTCGGAAAGTGAAAATTCGTTCGTCATACCCGCGGCGTCGAGACTCCCCAGCGTCGCTGGTAGGACGGTCGTGTCAGTGTTCAGAAAATAGAGCCGATGGTCGAGGAGGGCCAGGAAGGAAATATCTTGGAGATGCGGTCCCAAGGGTTTGGTGCCGGCCGCCGTGCCGTCGCTGCACCAGACCTGAGCCTCCGGCGCCTCCGCGTCCTCCCGGAAGGGGAAGCACAGCCGGGTGCCGTCGCTGACGAGCTGTCCGGGGACACCTGGCGGCAACTGCACCAGCGAGCGTGTGCCCGCCGCGGTTCCGTCGCTGCTCCACAACGCCGCGAGATCGCCGGTGGAGTGGCGGCACCGGTCCGCAACGCCGAAAAAGACACGATCTTTGAGAGAAGCAGGTCTTTGAACGCAAAGTCCGTCGGGGAAGGGAATCTCTTCCGAGCCCTTTGGCGTGCCGTCGGTTCCTAACAGAAGGTCTCCCTGGGTGAGTGTGCAATTCCAAGATGCATTGAAGAGCACGCGCTGCCCGGCGGGAACCGTCCACTGGACGGGGTCACTTTCGCAGGAGTCGGCGAGGGCGCTGTCCGCGAGCAGCGGCTCGAGGTCGGTGGAGCCGGTGCTCCAGAGCGCAGGACATCCAGCGTTCGTGCAGGTGAAAAAGAGCAGGCGGTCTGCGGCCGTCGCCATCGGTTTCGGCCTGCTGCTTGCGGCCAACCGCGGCAGCGAGAACACCTCCGCCGCCGGTCCGCGCCCGCGGGTGACCCAGAGCGAACCCGTGAACGCCTTGTCGAAAGCGGGGAAGAAGACGCGCCCTCCGACCGCTGCCGGCAGCAGCAGCTCGTCGCGGAACAGGAACGTGTCGTTGTTGGCGAGCTTGACCGTTCCCGCCAAAGTTCCGTCGCTGCTCCAGAGGAACCGGTCGGACCCAAAGTCCTTGGCCAGGCTGAAGAAGAAGAGTCCGCCGGCCATCGAAAGGCCGGAGATGCCGGCGACGGGGTCGTACTCGAAACGGCGGATCCTCGTCGTGGCGGGCCCGGTGCCATCCGTAATCCACAACTCGGCAGAGTAGTAGGTCCGAGACGCCCAGAAGAAGGCACGGCCTCCCGCGGTGGTGATGGGGAGGGCGAGCATGGTGGGACAGCCTCCAGGGCACCCCGTCAGCGGCTGGCTGGTCCGCCAGTCGCCGGTCGTCGTCCACAGCCGGAGTCGCCCGTGCCTCCAGACCGTGAAGAGGAGCCGGTCACCGACCTGCGCCAACTGCGATCCGAGGGTGCGATCGACCAAGTCGGTGGCGCGGCGGGTTCCGGCCTGGGTACCGTCGGACGACCAGAGCTGCACGCCTTTGCCGTCGTTGGCGGCGAACCAGGCTCTATCGAAGTATCCTCCCAGCAGTCGAGTGGCCCACCCGTTCTGGGGAGGGAAGTGAGTCACGGGAACCGTGCCGGCGGCCGTGCCGTCGCTCGTCCAGATCTGGCGTCCCCCATCGGGGGGGAGGAAGAAGAGTCGCCCGCCAGCCGCCACCAGGTCGGAAGGATCGGGATAGGGGAAAGGCGACAGGGTCCGCAACCGCTCGACGCGGCCTTCCTGTGCCGAGGCGCGCCAGAGCTCGGTGTGCTTGCCGTCCGCCGAGTCGGCCAGGAAGTAGGCGTCGTCGCCGAGCGCCACCATCTTGCGCGGAAAGGAGAGCTCTGCGGCCCCGACCTGGCGCGTACCCTCGAGCGTGCCGTCGGTGCTCCACACCTCGCATCGCGGCGAGTCGCAGGCCATGAAATAGGCCCGGGTTCGGGCGATCACCGAGCCGCGGTCGTAGATCGGGAGCTGCCGGGTGAGCGGATAAGTTCCGGCGATCGTACCGTCGGTGCGCCAGACGCGAGACAGGTAGTCTTCTGTGGCAGCGAACAAGGCGAGGTTGTTCAGCGTGCCCCAGCCGCGGGCACCCTCGTACTGGTGGGACAGCTCCGCCAGGGGCCGTGTACCCTGCGTTGTCCCGTCGCTGGCCCACAGGATGATGGACTCGGCGGCCGAGGAGTAGTTGAGGAACACGACTTGCCCGCCGACCGGCAGCAGGGACGTGGGCAGGTCATCCGCATCGTAGACAGAGTCGTCGAGCTCGGCGACCAGGCGGGGAACCGCGGCGGAAGCAGCCCGGCTTGGCGCACCCAGCACAAGGGACAGCACAACCACGCCGGCGATTGAACTATGCACTCCCAACCTCCTCGCGTTGCGCCCTCGAGGACTCTTCCTAAGCGTTCGCGTGCCGCGGCTGTTACCCGAGACGCCTCAATGATATGGCCGTTCAGCGGCGGCGCGCAATCGCCGTCCGCTGCAACGGCGGGTTGGGCAGCACGCTTGGCCTAGGAGACAAGTGTGCCGTCGGCGGCCAATACCGCAAAGGATCATTCCGGAGCGATCTGGGTCGGCACGTTCGACAGCGGGCTCTATGCCGCGAGGAGATGAGCAAGGAGGACGACGCGCAGGAGCGGTTTCATGGCAGTTGGCGCTTCGCTGGATGGCTACCTTTTCGGCTCATACCGCATCGCCACCGCCCCCGAGCCGAATTCCTGCCGGCTCACGAGCTTCAAGTCGAGAGGCTTCGAGAGCCCCGCGAACAACGTCGGCCCATGGCCCGCCAGCCTGGGATGCACCACGAGCTGGTACTCATCGATCAATCCCAGCTCCGCCAGCGCCAGCGGGAGCGTCACGCCTCCCACGTAGAGTCCGTTCCCCGGCTCCCGCTTGAGCTGCCGAACGGCCTCCCCCAGATCCCCGCGCACGAGCTCCGCGTTCCAATCGACCCGGTCCAGGGTGCTCGACACGACATACTTTTTTTTCGCGTCGATCGTCCGGGCGAAGGGTTCCATCCAGGCAGGCCTCGCGCCCGCCGGGGCCGGCGTCCGCCACCCTGCCTCCATCATCTGGTAAGTCACCCGCCCAAAAAGGAGGGCATCGGCCTGCCCGAGGATCGCGGCCGCGTGACGATGCAAGTCTTCGTCCGGGATGATTCCACGATGATCACAGCAGCCGTCCAAGGTGACGTTGATGGAATACCGAAGGGGTCGCATTGTGTAACAGTATCTCCGATGGGGATGGGCTAGCAACTACCAAAGCCGGAGCAATGGCTGCTAAGACGTTAGCAACGGCTGCCAAGACCATAGCAATGACTGCTAAGACCATGGCAACGGCCGCTAAAGCCACAGCAATGGCTGCTAAGACGTTAGCAACGGCTGCTAAGACGTTAGCAACGGCTGCTAAGGGCATAGCAATGGCTGCTAAGACAATAGCAACGACTGCTCGAGCAGAAGAATCGACGGGCTCGTCCGGCTGAACGCTGTAGCCTCAGCGCGCGGCGCCAGCGTCCACCGCGGAATCGACGACGAACCGGCGGGCAAAGATCCGAAAGTCGTTCGACGGCAGGTCCAAGGCGAGCCAGAACACCAGCCAGCTCTCGCCGTCCGGTCCGCTCCCCGTCGCGGCGACGTCAGCGCATAGCATCGACGGGTTTGCAGCGCTGGCGGCGCTGCCCAGCTCGACCGCCGCACCCCGCGGCTTTACAGCTTCGCCGAAGCCGGCGACGAACCCGGCTGATCCGCCTCAGAACGGCAACAGGATCGACGGGCTCGTCTGGCTGAACCAGATCAGGCCGTCGTAGTCGCTGCTGGCCACCGTGGGAGAGAAGCCGCACAGCGAAGCCACCGCTCCGATGTTGCGGAAGAAGCGCGGCTTCCCGAGCCAGGCGGCGGCCGGCGACGAGCTTGGAATCCCCCGCAGATCGACGGCGAAACGCGGCATCCCGGGGGAGGCCAGGTAGGACTCGACGCTGCCCGGCAACGGCGCGATGGCCGGGTTGGGGCCGAGCGGCCCGCCGCCGACGGCGAGGGCGTTGTACTCCCCCTGACCGAAGGCGAAGCCGAAGACGACCACCTCCCCGCCGAAGCGCTGCGACAGGTAGCTCCCCATCCAGCCCGGGCGCTTCCCCACGTGCCCGTTGTGGGCCCAGAGGACGATCTTCGAGTCCGGCGGAGCCTGGTCGAGGAGCCATCCGACGTTGTCCGCCATGCTCTCGTCCCGGGAGATGGTGCCGGTGGCCGCCTCGACAGCCTGAAGCACGACGCGGGCGTTCTGGATCGCCCAGTCCACGTCCGTCCGGGGAAAGCGGGAGAGGTAGGAATCGCGCTGGGCCGTCAGGTGCTCGAAGACGTTGCGGGCCGCGGCCTCTCCCTGGTCCGCCGGAATCGGGCTGACCGTGCCGTCGAGCTCGGCGTCGGCGACCTTCTGGGCCGCCGCCAAGTCCTGGCCCGCCTGCGCGGCATACCCGGGCTCGGCCTTGGCTACGAAGGAACGGACGTTGCCCGCGGCCACGTCCGCGTACTGCATGTCGAAGCCCAGGAACTGGATGCGGCCGCGGCCCGACTGGTTGAAAGCCCGCATCCACTCGATCATGTCGAGCACCTCCTGGGTGTTCCAGGTCCAGAAGTACAGGCCCTTGAGCGCCTCCCGCGGGTCCCCTCGTCCATTGAGGATGTAGTCGTTGACCCGGGCGGCCTCGGGGAGGTTGGCCTCGATGGCGAAGAGGGTGAAGCCCATCTCGCTCGCCAGGAATTCGACCAGACGGTGCTTCATCTGGAAGAACTCATGGGTGCCGTGCGTTCCCTCGCCGAGGGCGACGATGCGGGCGTTGCCCACGACCTTCTTGAGACGCTGGAGGTCGTCGAAGCCGTTGCCGGCCTCGGCCGTGGCAATGGGAATGGCCTGCTTGCGCAGCCAGGTGACGGCGGCCGGAGCCGGCTTCGTAGTCGAGGGGCGAGGCCCATCCGCCCAGCGCTTGCCGCCGACCTGGATGGCGAAGCCATCGAACCAGGCCGTACCGCTGCCCCCGAGGGAGGCGCCGAATTCGACGCCTTCCGTGCCGGCCGGGACGTCGACGTCGAGGGAGATCTGGCCCCAGCCGGTGGAGCCGGTCACCGTGGCGCCGGTCACGGACGCCAGGATCTCGTCGCCGCGCTGGCGGTAGGCCTCCAGCCAGAGGCCGGCACCGCCGTGGAGGCCGCCGTCGTCGACGCCGTCGGTGCGGACCCAGGCGGTGATGTGGAGGTGCTTACCCGCCGCCGCAGCCCCGGGAAAGGCTTGATCGCCGAGGCCGAATTCCTGGGGGTTCGCCGTCCAGGGCTGGGACCCGGTGTAGTGGATGCGGAGGCTCTGGTGGCCCGAGTGGGCCGTCGAGGAGTCGAAGCCGTAGTCGAAAAGCCTGCTCCCGCCCAGCGCCCAGCCGCTGATGCACTCGGAGGACTCGAAGTCGAGGTCGAGAAACGGGCTCGGGGGCTTGGCGGCCGCGCCGGCCGCGGCGGAAACCAGGAGCACAGACAACGACAGCATCGTGACGGCTTTCATTCGGCTCGTCTCCTTTCGAGGGGGTCGGCTCGGGGGGATTTTACTCTGTGCTACCCTTCCGCCGCGATGCGAATTCTCGTCACCGGACACGATGGTTATATCGGCAGCGTCATGGTGCCGATGCTGCGGGCGGCGGGGCACGACGTGGTGGGCTTCGATTCCGATTTCTTCGAGCCCTGCCTGCTGGCCGGCTGGCCCACGCAGCCGCCTGTCCCCGCGATTCGCAAGGATCTGCGCCAGGCCGAGCGGCGGGACCTGGAGGGCTTCGCCGCGGTGCTCCACCTCGCCGGCCTCTCCAACGATCCGCTCGGCAATCTCGACTCGACGCTGACCTTCGACATCAACGACGCCGCCTCGATCCGCTTCGCCCGGCTGGCCAAGGAGGCCGGCGTCGAGCGCTTCCTTTTCTCGTCGTCGTGCAGCACCTATGGGGCGGCCGGCGACGACTTCCTGGACGAGTCGGCGGCCTTCAACCCCGTCACTCCCTACGGCGTCTCCAAGGTGCGCCTGGAGCAGCAACTCGCCGAGCTGGCGGACGACCGCTTCAGCCCCACCTACCTGCGCAACGCCACGGCCTACGGCGTCTCTCCCCGCCTGCGGGTGGACCTGGTGCTCAACAACCTTGTGGGCTACGCCGTCACCACCGGCCAGATCCACATGATGAGCGACGGCACTCCGTGGCGTCCCATCGTCCACATCGAGGACATCGGCCGCGCCTTCCTCGCCGCCCTGGAGGCTCCGCGCGAGTTGGTGCATGACCAGGCGTTCAACGTCGGCCGCACGGCGGAGAACTACCGCATCCGGGAGCTGGCGGAGATCGTCGCCGAGACCGTTCCCGGTTGCGAGATCACCTACGCCCCCGACGCCGGCCCGGACAAGCGGTGCTACCGGGTGGACTGCGGCAAGATCGAGCGGGTTCTCCCGGCCTATCAGCCGCAATGGAACGCCCGGCTGGGCGCCCACGAGCTGTATGACGCATACCTGAAGGCCGGCCTGACGAAAGAGGATTTCCTCGGTCCCCGCTTCATCCGCCTGAAGCGGATCCAGGAGCTGCAGGCCGAGGGCCGGCTGGACGCCGCGCTCAACTGGCAGGCGCCGGTTCCTGCCTGAAGCCCCCCATAGGCGCTAACTTTGGCTCGGAGCGTCCGCCGGGTATCGGTGGGTACACGTCACACCCCACCCTCTACCGTCACCGTTCCCTCCGCAATGTAGAGACGCCCCGTGCCGGGGGGAACCCCCGGTGGGGGCGTCTCCGAGGCGGAGATAACCGCTGATCTCTCGAAGACTGTCCGCGGGCACAGGGCCGCCCTGGATTTGCCCTGCTGCTGCCGGGACGATCCCTTCGGTTTGAACCGTTGTCTCCGCTTCGGAGGGGATCGGTGGTGGTCGAGGAGACAGCAAAGCTAGCGCCTATGCTGAAGCCCCCTCAGGATCTCGGTCTGAAGATCCGCACCACCCACGTCCCCTTGCGGTTGGTGATCGCCGTCTCCTCGAGCAGCGAGTAAACCTCGCCGAGGCGCCGCGCGATCACGTCCGCCCGGCGGGACCGGAAGGTCGAGACCACGAAGCAGCCGCCGTCGGTGAGATACGGCTCATAACGCCTCACCGAGCCCACGGGATCGTTGAAATAGTAGACGCACTCGTTGAACACCACGGCGTCGAAGCGGCCGGGGGGCACGTAGGTCTCGGCGTCCGCGGCGGCGAAGGTGGTGTGCTCCCCCGCGCGCGGCGCGGCCTGGGCGATGGCGACTTCGGAGAGGTCTATCCCATGGTACCGGGTGATGCCGAAAGGAGCCAGATGATCCCGCAGGAGGCCCTCGCCGCTGCCGACGTCGAGCACCGAGCCGCCGGGTTTCAGGTGATGGAGGTAGCCCGCGATGACGCTGTAGCGGGCGAGCTCGTCCAAGCCCCGCATGAGCTCCCACTTGCCGCCGCGGTACTGCTCCTCCCAGACCTCCTTCGTCACCGGCGCGTCGCCGCGGCCGGTCGCCAGCTCCCAGGCATGGACCCGCGCCGCGAGGCGTTCGGAACCGGGAAAGCGCCGCCCGAAGAGGAGCTTGTAATAGAGGATGTAGACCGGCTTGAACGCCCGGCGGCTCAACCTGCGCAACGGCTCCATCGTCCTCCCCGAGTCCTCCCAAGTCCTCAAGAGATTGCCTTGGCTTCGGCCTCATCCTATCGCGAGCCCGCTTTGGGACGTATAAGGAATAGAGAAATGCAAACTTGGATTGCATCGGCCTGCCAAACCTCGTACTATGTCATCAGGTCATATGCCGTTCGTTGTTAGAAGACCGGAGGCGAAGCCGCCTGAAGTGCGGTCTTTCGCCTCGCAGCTCAAGGAGGCTGTTGTATGAAGTGTGGTCCGCAGAAGAGGTTCGCCGCCAGTCTCGTCCTTACCGCTCTCGCCGCCATGCCGTCGCAGGCCGCGCCCGTCTGGGTGCCGGTCACCGGCTTGCAGGGAGCTGGCGGACGCACCCTTGCCACCAAAGTCTGGATCTCCAACTACGCCGGTGAGACGAAATCCTACTCGTCCGTGTTCCGCCAGACCGATGGTGTGGTGGCGGACGAGGCCCTCCGGGGCGATGTGCCGGGCGAGCGGGCGGTGTACTTCAACAAGGCTTCCGTCAGGGAGGAAACGGGGTTGCTCGAGATCGAGGCGGCGGACATGCGGGTCGACGCCTGGATTCAGACCTCGCGGGGCCGGCAGACGTTCATCACCCGGGTGCCGGTGATCTCGGCGGACGTCCAGACCGAGGGCGGCGCCACCGCCTTCCTCAATGGCCTCGATCGCAATCTCAACAAGATCGGTCTCGTGAACCTGGGCGCCGAGGCGGCGCGCTGCGACGTCGACTTCCTGGGCGCCGACGGCAACCTCACCGCCGCCAGCGCCACGGTGGTGGTGACGGCGGGCACCCTGCAGCAGTTCGACGACGCGCTCGGCGTGCTCCCGGCGGACCACGCCGTCACCGCCCAGGTCTCTTGCAGCCAGGCCTTCTACGCCTATGCCGTGGCCGTGAACAAGGCGACCTCCGAGGTCTCCTTCGCGACGCCCGAGAGCGCCATGGCCCTCAAGACCGCGGCCAAAGCCCCGAAGACGACGGTCGACTCCAAGGGGACGATCACCTTCAACGCCCCCGGCCTGCTCCACAAGGCCTCCAAGCAGAATGAGAAGGGAACCATTCGCATTCCGGTGCCGCAGACGCTGACACTACGGCAGATGACCGTGGATTGGGACGTGACCCCCGGGCCCTGGAGCACGAAGAATCGGGCGGGCGCTCACGCCCTCATCTGGCTGTACCGCGGCAAGTTCCGCAGCAACACCGTGGCCAACGTCAACTTCTACGGCCCGAACAAGAATTTCGTGAAGGTCAACCAGAACATCGATCTGCCCCAGGGCGCGAACACCAACGCCTCGGGCAACATGCAACTGACGCAAGGCAAGGTCTACCACTTCCACTACGTCTACGACATGGCCTCGAAATCCATCGTCGTCCTGATATCCCAGGACGGCCATACCCTGAGGACCATCCGTCTGCCGGCCTCGGCGGCCAACGGCACGCTCACCGTGCCGGCCGGCGGAATGATCAGCGAGTTCGGCCACTACAGCACCCAGAAGGGGCCCGAGGTGCCGACCTGGGGCTGGAGCTACAGCAACCTGCGGGTGGAGATGATCCAGAAGTAGAAGCAGACAAGCCCGGATCGTGACGCCGGCCCGACTTGCTGGAGGGACCTCCTTCCGCCGCGTCGGGCCCCCTCACTCCCCCAGCCCCTCTCTCCCAGCCTCCCCCCCGCCGGCCGGGAGAGAGGGGAGCCGGAAGTCCAACAAAGGCGGAGTCGCGGTGGCTGTTCTCCCTCTTCTCCCGGCGGACGGGGGGAGGCTGGGAGAAGAGGGCCGGGGTGATGAGGGCCTCGGCGGAGCGGTGACCGCTCCTACTCACGTCGCCCTGACGCAGCGGCGTCGAAACGGCCTGAGCCTTTTCTTGAGGGAATCCCGCCTAAGTACCCTCCAGACAAAGCATTTTGGGCTTGCTCCTCGCCGGGCCTCGCGCTATCATGCACAAGTTTCAATTCGTTTCACCAAACCGCGGAGCCCCGCGGGAGGAGATGTTTTGCTGCCGTAACACGCTTCGCAGGAGGTGAAGTGCCATGAAGAGAGCATCGAGAGCGTTCTTGAGCCGTCTCTTACCGCCGCTACTGGGGCTGCTGGGAATCGCCGGGCCGGCCTTCGCGGGCACTGTCTACATTCCAATCCCCGATCCGGGTGGCCTCAGCGGCAGCGCCAGCTCGGTGAAGATCTGGCTGAGCAACTCCGGAACGGCGCAGACCACCGTCACGAACACTTTCCTGGAAGCCGACACCAACGGCACCCAGCGCACGGGGCCGGGGACGCCGAGCACTCTCGCGCCGGGCCAGACCATCCTCTTCAGCGGTTCCGGCATCGCCGGCAAGGTGGGGCTGCTGGAGATTGCCACCACCTCCGCGGACGTGGCGATCAACGCCCGGCTGACCTCGCTGGGCAAGGGGGGCCTGTTCGCCTACTCCGAGCTGCCGGTGATCTCCTCGGCGAACCTCTTCGCGAGCGGCAAGACAGCCACGGTTCAGGGCCTGGGGCGCGATGCCCAGACGGGCGACGTCTCCAGCCTCGGGATCGTCAACCTCGGCCAGCAGGCGGCGCAGTGCACGGCCAAGGTCTTCCGCGCCGACGGCTCGCAGATCGCCTCGGCGGTTTCGCTCGCGCTCAAGCCGCTCTCCTTCCTTTACTTCTCCGACACGCTGGGCCTCCTCAGCGAGCTCAACGCCGTGGACGTGCGGGTGCAGGTGACCTGCAACCAGTCGTTCTACATCTATGGCACGTTCTTCTCGGGGGCGACGTCGCAGCTCCTGTTCCTGAATCCCGCGGCCGCGGGCTCGACGCTCACGGCTCCGGGCGGTGCGACTCCCCCGCCGCCGTCACCGCCGCCCCCTCCACCGCCGCCACCACCGCCTCCACCGCCTCCGCCGACTCCCACGCCCACCGTCACCGGCAACGTGTTCCAGGTCCAGGGCCTGTTTCACACGCCGTCCGTGGGCCATGAGAAGAAGCAATACCTGATCGGTCTCAACCACGCCATCACCTCGAAGAAGGTGGTCGTGGACCTGGACGTCATCCCCGGCGCCTGGAACACCGCCAAGCAGAACGCCAATCACGCTCTCATCTGGCTGTATCGCGGCAAGTTCCGCGGCAACACGATCGCCAACGTCAATGCCTTCGGGCCTCCCAGGATTTCGCTGAAGATGAACGAGAACCTCGACCTGCCACAGGGCGGCGTCGCGGCGAAGGAGGTTCCGGTCCCCTGGCAAAAAGGCACGCTGTACCACCTTCACTACGTCTACGATTTCGCGGCGAACTCAATCATCTGCGATCTCACCTCGGGCGGCCAGACGGTGAAGAGCATGGCGATGACGGGCACCTCGAAGCAGAAGGCGATCTCCATTCCCACCCAGGGCATGACGGTGGAGTTCGGCCACTACGCCAACCAGTCCGGACCGGAGGTCGCGAGCTACGGCTGGCAGTACCTCAACCTGCGGATCGAGTTCGTGCCGCAGTAGGAACCGTCATTGTCCGGGCCAGCTCGTGGCCGGCGGCTCATCCTGCGCCGCCTGCCGGCTGCGGCGCTTCCGGGCCGGAGTAGGTTCCTCCCACGGCGCCGGCGGAGGTACCGGCAGGGGGGCCGGCGGCGGCAGCAGGTACGGCGAGTCGGCCCGCAGCCAGAAGCTGCCGACCTTCTTGTAGCCATGCTTCGGCATCACTTCCGTCGGCAGCCCGAGCTCCTTCTTGATGCCCCAGATCTGGAAGAAGCCGTCGGGCCGCTGCTCCTCGAGCAGGCGGATCTCGTCGTACTTGTCGTGCCCGGGAATGAAGGAATCGTAGTTGTCCTCGTCGACCGGATGGATGGGAAGCCGGCGCGCGATCACCCGGTCGTTGTAGCCAAGGATGTCGATCATCCGGTAGCTCGTGAAATAGGCGGGGATGCCCGCCCACGCCGTGGCCACCGTGGCCTCGGGCTTGAGAAGCTGGCGGAAGAAGAGCGTCTGCCAGACCACTTGGCGCTGGCTCTCGACCAGCGGCGGCCGCTGCGTCACCAGGAAGTTGGCCCAGTTGTCCTCCTCCTTGTCCGAGAACCACAGGCCATTGGCGGAAAGCAGCGCGGCGGCGGTCAGGGCGGCAATCGCGAAATGGACGAAGTGCTGCGCCGGCGTTCCCTCACGCCCCCCGGCATCCCCCGCGCGCCGGCGCCAGGCCGCCATCCCCTGGTTGAGCAGCGAGCTCAGCAGCACGAAGAGCAGCGGCATGACGAACACCACGAAACGGTTGGCCCGCACGTTGATGTCCTTCTCCCAGACGTCGCCTCCGACGTAGACGCTGTAGGCGAAGTAGAGGGCGACCACGGCCGCCGGCAGCGCGAGGCGCCGGTGCCGCGCCAGCGTCGCCGCGGTGCCCAGGCCCGCCAGCAGGACGAGGACGAGATGAGCGCGAAGGAACACCCCCATCAGCGCCAGGCCGCGCAGCAGCCGCACGACGAGAGGAATGCCGTAGAGCTTCAGGTAATAGGTATTGGGCAGGACGTCGTGGAAATAGAACCAGCGGAAGAGGCCGTAGGCAAGCGAGACACCCACGAAGACGGCGAGCCCGCCGAGCCAACCGCGCCGGCCGGCCGGGCGCAAGCCGCCCCGCACGAGGAGATACACCTGCACCGCCACGACCAGCAGCAACATGTCCATGCGCAGCAGGAACGCCGCCGTGCACACCAGCCAGAGCGGCAGGTGGCGGTCGCGCCCCGAGTGAACGGCGGCGAGCGAGAGATGCACCGCGAGCACCGTCAGCAGGGCCTGGAGGCCGCTCTCCATGCCCACCAGCGACCAGTAGGCGAGGGGATAGTAAAAGGCCGTGAGCACGGCGGCGGGAAGCCAGTGCCGCGCCTCGCCCTCGGAGAAATGATCGAGCACCAGCCGCCGCACCACGGCCACCGTGCCTCCCAGGCAGAGCAGCGACAGGAGCTGGACCGGCAGGCTCATGTCGCGCGGCGGCAGCGGGAGGGCGTTGACGGGGATCATGAGGAACGTCCACAGGGGGTGGGTGAAGCCCTCCACCGGCTCGCCCCACCGCGCCCAGTTGAGGCCGTGCCCATACACCAGGTTGCGGGCGTAGGTCATCGAGATCATCGCGTCGTCGAACAGGCAGAAGAACCGCCGGCCGTCGAGAACGAAGGAGGTCCGATAGATGAACCACCCACCCCAGACCGCGAGGAGAAGGAGGAGCGCCCACAGCGCCCAAGGGCGGCGGGAGGGAGAGTCGGGGGCGTCGGGGGGCGCGGTAGTCATGGTCGTATCGGCCTCGAAGGGCGCCGTATTGTTCCACAAGTCGGGGCCATACCAGTCCTGCCCCCTAGGCGCTAACTTAACGTGCCTGAGAGTTCCCCCGCCCAAGACCCCTCATCACCCCGGCCCTCTTCTCCCGCCCCCTCCCAACCCCCCTCACCGGGAGAAGAGGGAGGGCAACACGAAACGGCCTCGCATGCCTTCCCCCTCTCCCGGGGCGGGAGAGGGGGTTAGGGGGTGAGGGTCTTGGGCGGGGGAACCTCTCAGGGAGAAGAGGGCCGGGGTGATGAGCCCCCAGAAGTGCTACCATTCACACGGGGAAAACTCGATCATCAAAGGGAAAATCCTTTCAGTCCCCCTGGAGGTCCGGCCCATGAAAAGAATGCTCCTCGGCGGTCTCACCTTGCTGGCTGCGAGTCTGCCGGCCGCGGCGGGAAACCTCTATATCCCCCTGCTCGACCGCGACGGCGTGGGCGCCAGCCACCAGCGCACGGAGGTCTGGATCGCCAACCCCGCCAGCCAGCCGCGCAATTTCAAGCCGACCTTCCTGCCCACCGGGGCGAGCGGCGTGGCCCTCTCCGGCACCGGAACCGTGGCGACGGTCCTCAACGGGCGCACGGGAAAGCTCATCGGCGTGACCTCGCCCGGCCAGTTCGGGCTGCTGGAGATCGTCGCCGACACCGACGTCCAAGTCGAAGCCCGCCTCGCCAACACGGTGGGGGCAGGCTCGTCCTCCTATACCCCGGTGCCCGTCATCACCTCGGCCAACGTGGTTCCGGCCGGCGCCAAGGCCAACCTCCTGGGGTTGAGCCGTTCGAGCGGCGGCTTCTACTCCGACCTCGGGGTGGCGAACCTGGACCGTCAGGGTACGGCGAACTGCTCCGTCTCCGTCTTCCGCGCCGACGGTACCCAGATCGCGGGCACCGCCACCATCCCCGTCGAGGCGCTCTCGATGCGCCACTTCAGCGATGCCCTGGGGATCCTGGGCGAGACCGACGTGCTGGACGCCCGCGCCCAGGTCACCTGCGACAAGGCGTTCTATCCCTACGCCGCGGTGTTCAATCCGGTCTCCGGCAGCCTGCTCTTCACCACGCCCACGGGCTCCGGAGCCTCGACCCTCGGCAGCGGGGGAACGACGCCACCGCCGGGCAACTCCGTGATCTTCACCCTGAACGGCCTGTTCCACACGCCCACCCCGGGCCATGAGATCAAACAGCTCGTCGTGCAGGTGCCGCAGGCCCTCTCGCTGCGCAGCATGATCATCGACTGGGACATCACCCCGGCCGCCTTCACAGCCGGGCACGAAGCCGAGAACCACGCGCTGATCTGGGTCTACCGCGGCAAGAACCGGTCCAACACGATCGCCAACATGAACGCCTTCGGGCCCGCTCGCAGCACCGTCAAGAACACGTCGAACGTGGATCTCTCGCCGCCGGCCGTCACCGCCCAGGAGACGTCGATGGCGTTCCAGCAGGGGACGCTGTACCACATTCACTACGTCTATGACGCCGAGCATGCCACGATCACCACCACCGTCTCGACGGGCGGCGTGCCGGCGGCGACGATGACTCAGAACGCGACGGCGAGGAACAACATCCTGACCATCCCCGCCATCGGCTTCAACGTCCAGTTCGGCAATACGGCAGCCCAGGCCGCCGCCCACGAATGGCCAACCTACGGCTGGCAGTACGCCAACCTGCGGATCGAAATGGTGCCGTACTGACGGGGCGGGGCGTGAGCGCGGATCGAGGCCGATATTGGCGTGGCATTGGCGCGGCATTGGCGCCAGCCCTCTTGCAGGATCGTGGCGAGCCGAGTATAAGTTAATTCATGCTCAACTCATTCCCAAGGAGGTGACGCAATGTCAGTTCCCCCGTATGGCGTCGTCATCCAGGAGGCCGTGGCCTCCGGCGACCTCGCGAAGATGAAGGACGCTGCCAAGCAGGCCGAAGCCTATCTCCAGGAGTGGGGCAACGTCCCCGCGTCGTTGGAAGCTCTCAAGCTGGAGATCTCCAAACGGGAAAAGAAACCTTACCGTCGCAGTTGAGCCGGAAGTCATACCGCGCCGGCCCGATCCCGCGCCGGCACTTCAGCGAGGAGGAGATACGTCATGGCAGCAGCAGCCAAGAAGAAGACTGTCGTTCCCATTCCTCTGTACGCAGTGACGATCTGTGAGGCCGTGGCTTCAGGCGACCTCGCGAAGATGAAGGAAGTCGCCCGCCAGGCGGAGGAGCACGTCCAGCAGTGGGGCAACGTCCCCGCTTCCCTGGAGGCTCTCAAGCTGGAGATCTCCAAGGCGCAGAAGAAACCTTACGGTAAGAGCTGAACGGCAAGCGACCTCTCCTTCGGGATTCGCCGAGCGCTGAGCGCTCCAGAGGGGATTTTCATGGCCGAGCCCGTCCATCGCCCCGCACGTTTCCGTACCGACGACGACTTCCGGAGGCACGTCCCGGTTCACGTCGTCTGGGAGATTACCCTCGCCTGCAATCTCAAGTGCCAGCACTGCGGGTCTCGTGCCGGCAGGCCGCGCCCCAACGAGCTGAGCACGGAGGAGTGCCTCGAGGTCGTCGATCAGCTCGCCCGCCTGGGCACCCGGGAGATCAGCCTGATCGGCGGCGAGGCCTACCTGCGGCGCGACTGGACGGAGATCGTCCGCGCCATCCGCGGCCACGGCATCTACTGTGCGATGCAGACCGGTGCCCGCAACCTTACCCCCGCCCGGATCGCCGAGGCGGCCGAGGCCGGGTTGCAGGGCATCGGCGTCTCCATCGACGGCCTGCCGGAGCTGCACGACGAGCTGCGCGGCGTCCCCGGCTCCTACGAGATGGCGATCCAGGCCCTGAAGGACGCCAAGGCGGCGGGTCTGCGGACCAGTGTCAACACCCAGATCGGCGCCCGCACGGTGGAGCAGATGCCGGCCATCATGGACCGGATCATCGCCGCGGGCGCCACCCACTGGCAGCTCCAGCTCACCGTGGCCATGGGCAACGCGGCCGACAACGACGCGCTTCTGCTCCAGCCTTATCGGCTTCTCGATCTCATGCCCCTGCTGGCGCGGCTCTATCACGAAGGGATGGACCGCGGCCTGACGATGATCGTGGGCAACAATATTGGCTACTTCGGCCCCTACGAGCACTTCTGGCGCAACCTGGGGCAGGAGTCCTCCCATTGGACAGGCTGCAGTGCCGGCCAGACGGTGATCGGGCTGGAGTCGGACGGGACGGTGAAAGGTTGCCCCTCGCTCGCGACGGTCGGCTACGCGGGCGGCAACATCCGCGACCTCTCGTTGGAGGAGATCTGGAATTCCAGCGAGGCGATTCATTTCGGCCGGCTGCGCTCGGTGGAAGACCTCTGGGGATTCTGCCGCACCTGCTACTACGCCGACGTCTGCCGCGGCGGCTGCACCTGGACCGCCGACTCGCTCTTCGGCCGCCCCGGAAACAATCCCTACTGTCATCACCGTGTTCTGGAGCTCGAAAAGCAAGGATTGCGCGAACGGGTGGTCAAGACGCGGGAAGCCCCCATGCAGTCGTTCGCCACCGGCGAGTTCGAGCTGATCGTCGAGCCCATTCCTGGCCGGGAAGCTGAGGCCGCGGCCGCGTTCCCCACTACGACGGCAGCGCGAGCCGAAAAAGTGGTTCAGATCGGCGGCCGGAAAGCGAAGCCTTCCCACCGCTCCGGAGACGAGGGGCGCCTGCCGCCCAGCCTCGATATCTGCCGCGCCTGCAACCGGTTTTTCTGGCCGGGAGAAGAGACCTGCCCGCACTGCGGCGCCGACGTCGAGAAGGCCGCCGCCGCCCACGCCGAGGAGGTCCGGTACCGCCACGCGCTGATCGCCGAGGTCGAGAAGCTGATCCGAGAAGCGCGAGACGGTAACGCGCAGGAGCCGGTTGCCACAGCCGTTTGAATTGGGGAGAACGGTCCGAAGGGATAGGGGTATACTCCCAGGTATGAACCTCGAAGCGCTCCCTGGCGGCGATCTGGTCCAGGAAGGGATCGCCGATCTGGCTCGGGGGATCGAGTCGATCCCCTCGCTGCTGGTCTCGATCGGGGCTTATCGCCTGCGCCGGATCGGCCTGCCGGTGCCCGACGCCGTGGTCAGTGAGCCGGAGCTTCGCCTCTACGAGAAGCTGGCGGAATCCGATTCGGACTCCGCCCACTCCCGGTACAACGCCCTGGTGAGGCGGCTCGTCAGCTTCGAGAATGCGGCGGAATGCGGCGGCCTTTAGACGCGGAGCGGATCCGCCGCCCCGGCCACCTTCCGGCGCTCGCTGGAGGAGGCGCTCAAGGAAGAAATCTCGGGGTGACCTCGCCCATGTCATACTTCTTGGCTACCCCATGCCTCCCACCCTCTCCCTTGATCTCTCACCCTGTGTAGTCGTGGTGAAGACTCCGGTCGCCAACCGCCGGGGAGAGCCGGCGCGTCTGGCGCAGGCCGGTCAGGGCAGCGCCCAGCAGCTTCTGGCAGCGGCGCTGACGCATGAGCAAACGCTCGCCGAGGTCGTCAGGGCTCTGACCGAACGGGGAATCTCCTGCCGCCAGGAGCGGGTGGACTCTCTCGGCGCACCGGCGCGGCGGGCGATCGCCGGAGCGCGGCTGGTGGTCTCCGTGGGCGGCGACGGCACCCTGCTAACGTCTTCGCATTGGATACGAGACGGCTACCTGCTGGGCGTCAACTCCGCCCCCAGCGACAGCGTGGGCTACTTCTCTCTGGCGAGACGCGAAACCTTCGCGGCAACTCTCGATCAAATTTTGCAGGGAACATTGCGCCCCCTCTCAGTCGCCCGGCTCGGCGTCACGCTCGACGGCCGGCTGCTTCCAGAGCCCGCGCTCAACGACATCCTCGCCGTCCACGAGCACCCCGCCGCCACCAGCCGTTACGTGCTGCGATTGGGTGAGAAGGAAGAGGAGCACCGCAGCTCCGGCCTGTGGATCGCGGGCCCTGCCGGCTCGACGGCGGCGATCGCCTCGGCCGGCGGCCGCCGCATGCCGCTGCTCTCGCGGCGCATTCAGTTCCGCGCCCGTGAGCTCTATCACGCGCCCGGACGCAGCTATGCGCTGGCGAGCGGCTTCGTCGCCCCGGGTGAAACGCTCTTCGTGGAATCGCGGATGGAAGACGGCTGGCTCTTTCTCGACGGTGCCCGCACCAGCTACCGCTTCCCCTTCGGCGCCAAGGCCGAGGTGCGCGTCTCGCCGGAGCCCCTCCACCTCTTCACCGATCCGTCACGCTGGGCCGCTCCGCGGCCGGGATGACGATCATGATTCAAGCGTAATAAGGGGATCTCGCGAGCGTTCCTCATCGTCCAGAGCGGCGGTCAGTCGACGTTCACCAAGCTGCGGACGCCGCCCCAGTGGGGCCTGCGGACCCACGACCGCCTGATGCCAGTTGAGCAACCCGTTGGAGTTCTGCTAGCCTATGTCGATCCACTGATAAGAGTAGACCGAAGGGACTCAGGCTATGCCCAAGCAGGCCGTCATCAAACCCACAGTCTGGTCCAAGATCGCTCCCTACGCCGTGCTGTCGCTGGGCAGCTTCCTCGCCGCCCTGGCTCTGGTGGGACTGCTGCTCTGGAAGGCAGACCTGCTGGCCAGGTTGGGGCTGACGGGCAACTTCTACTACCTCATTCTCTTGCCGCTGGGCCTCTCCGTGGCAGGATTCCTCTTCGGTGCGCTACGGTCTTACGCACGGTACCAGGGGCGCCATTTCGGCGGCGCCTTGGAATTGGGCGGACCGGTCGTCGGCTTTGCGCTGGTCGTCATCGGCGGCTTCCTCCTCCCTCCCCCCACCGCCAACCTCCCGCTGACGGTGTTCGTCCATGGTGAAGCGGGACCGCACGAGTTGGTTCTTAGAGATAAGGGTTCCGTGATGTTGGATCTGGGAGGGGACCGCCGAAGCGAGCCGATCGGTGCCAAGGGCCAGGCGTACTTCGCTGAGATCCCTGCGAGCTTCCGGGGTCAGATGGTGAACGTCTCGATCGATGGCGTCGACGGCTACAAGCTGGCAGATCTGGACCCCAAACGCCGCCTGGACGGCACCAGCCTCTACCTTCCTGTGCGCAAAAAGCCCGCCCATTTCGCCGGCAATGTTCAGGACGAAGAAGGAAACCCGGTGGCGGGTGTCAACGTCTCCATCGCAGGGATCCAGGCCACCACCAATGCGATCGGCCGCTTCGAGATCCTGATTCCAGGCCGCCTCGTGCAGGACGAGCTCAAGCTGCAGGCTGTAGCCCGTGGCTATGTCCCTGATTATGAAAAAGTCGTCCCGGGCGGCGACGATCTGGTCGTGGTTTTGAAGCGCCGGCCTTGACGTGCCAGCATGCGTTCTCAAATCAAGATCGCCGCGGCCCTTCTGATTGGCGTTGCATCTCATGTGCAAGGAGCGACGCTCAAGGGCGTGACTCTCGCCAACGAAATCGGCGGGCCACCCATCCCCAACGTGCAAATCACCTCCGCCGGCGCCAACCCGACGGCCTCGCTTTCTGACGGCACATTCAGTCTCAAGTTCCCCCGCAAGGAGCCGGGCGAGTTTGCAAAACTCGTCGTGGATAGGAAAGGCTTGGTTGTCGTCAACGATTTCCAGTTGCTGCAACCATTGCCCAAGGAGTCAACGGCCGTCCCCCTTACTCTCGTCCTGTCCAGGGAGGACGAGCGCGAAGAGATGGCCCGGCGCTTCTACCGCCTCAAGAGCTTCGAAGCGATCGAACAGAACTACAAGAAACGCATCACGGATTTGGGAGCGAAAAACAAAGCTACCACAGAAGCCCTGGAACAGACTCGCAAGGAGAGGGATCAGGCAAAGGCACTGGCGGAGAACGTCGCTGAAAAGCTGGCCCATCTGAAGCCGGAATCGACCTCCGACCTCTACCGGCAGGCAAGGTCGCTGTCCCTGGCAGGCAAACCTGAAGAGGCCTTGAATCTCCTCGACGAGGAGAAGATTCGACGTTCTGTGGATGCGGCTCGCCAGAGGAAGGCTAAGGCCGAGAAGGAGATTGCTGAAGCCATCCAGACCTATCTACTCAGAGCTCAGCTCTTGACCACTCAGCTTCGCTTCGCCGAAGCGGAAAAGACCTACCAGAATGCTATCGAGGCAGCGCCTGACAGCTCCGAGGCTCTCTACGAATTTGCCGGCTTCAATCAGGCTCTGAACCGGTTCCCAAAGGCCCTCGCCGCCTACTCACGCTCCTTGGAGCTGACGCGACGAAATGGACCCGAAGAAGACGTGGCGGCCACGCTCAACAATTTGGGAAATGTGTATCGCGCCGAGGACCGGATGGACGAGTCTCGGCATGCCTTCGAGGAAGCGCTCAAGATCTACCGTGGCCTGGCGCAGAAGACCCCGAAAACCTATCAGCCCGACGTGGCCATGACGCTGATCAACCTCGGGAGCCTGCATCGCCAGCAGAACCGGATGAACGAGGCGCGCCAAGCCTATGAGGAGGCGCTCAAGATTCACCGCGAGCTGGCGCGAGAAAACCCGGCTGCCTACTCGCTGTACGCGGCGAGGTCGCTCAACAACCTGGGACACCTGGACAGCGAGCAGAACCGGATGGCCGAGGCACGCCAAGCCTACGAAGAGGCGCTCAAGATCTTCCGCGGATTGGCGCAGGAAAACCCGGGAACCTATCGGCGCTACGTGGCCCTCCTGCTCAACAACCTGGGCGTTTTGCACCGCGGCCAGAACCGGATGGACGAGGCGCGGCAAGCTTATGAGGAGGCGCTCAAGATTCGGCGCGAGTTGGCGCAGGAAAACCCGGAAATCCATCTGCCGGACGTCGTAACCACGCTCAACAACCTGGGAGCTCTGTATCAAGCCCAGAACCGGATGGACGAAGCGCGCCAAGCCTATGAGGAGACGCTCAAGATTTTCCGCGAGTTGGCGCAGAAGGACCCGGACGCCTATCTGAGCGACGTGGCCAGGGCGCTCAACAACCTGGGCGCTCTGTATCGTGACCAGAACCGGATGAATGAGGCACGCCAAGCCCTTGCGGAGGCAGTCAAGACCTACCGGCAGTTGGCGCAGAAGGATCCCGAATCCTATCTACCTTACGTGGCTGGCGCGCTCAACAACCTGGGAACTCTGAATCTCAACGAGAATCATCTGGACGAGGCAGTCCCAGCCTTCGAGGAGGCGCTCGAGACCTACCGCAAATTGGCAAAGGAGAACCCGGACACCTATCTGCCGGACCTGGCCAAGATGCTCAACAATCTGGGGATTCTGCACAGCCTCCAGAACCAAATGGATGAGGCCCGCCAAGCCGCTGAAGAAGCGCTCAAAATCCGCCGTGAGCTGGCGACGAAGAACCCGGAAATCTATTTACCAGACTTGGCGGTCACCCTCACCGTGGTGGGCAATCTGGCTAGCCAACAAAACCAGCAAGCTGAAGCGCGCGAAGCCCTCCTTGAGGCCCTCAAAATCTACGAGGAGCTCGCCAAGCAGAACCCCCAGACCTTTCAACCCAAGCTTGAAAGGGTTAAGAAACTTCTAGACGACCTGCCCGCGGTGCCCTGATAGCTCTTGGAGCTTAACCCCAAGACCGACTGGCTCCCGACGATCACGATCGTATCGTCGTCGGCGATGACTGCGGCAGCGCGAATAATGTGCTCGAGCTGGTCTCGGGTCATGGCACTTGCTCGAAGCGCTCCCGCGTCTCCCGCCAGATCTTCCAGCGTTCCTGTGGCCGCAGGGCCCCGGCGAACGGGCTCGATTGACGGAGCTCTGTCGCGAACTCGCTGCGGTCGACCAGGAAGGCAGCGACAGCGGACACGTCGCGGCTCAGAATCTCCTCCCATTTTCGGACGTAGAAGCGGTCGCGTTCACGAGACGCCAACCACTCCTGAACGCGCTGGCGCGCGTTTTCGAGGATCTCCGGATGGTCTCGAAGGCGCTCTGCGATGGCGCCGTGATACGCGACGCTTCTTTCCTCTCCCAGTCGATGCAGATCCATAACGTAGAAGACGGTAGCACAACGCCATGATGCGAACCGCTCACCCCGCGAAGAACCTCCGAAAAGGCCGCCAATACCGCGCCGCCAACGCCCCCCCGCCAGTGCCGCCGCCATCACCGAGGCCCCGAAGCGCAGCCAAGAACCGGCCGGGTAGAGCCAAGCGGCGAGGAAGAAGACAGGGAAGGGGATGAGGTAGAGCTGGGCGATACCGCGAAGACGGCGCGATGAAGCTGATTGAATTCTCTGCCGAAAGATTCGCGCTTGGTTCGTCTTCACGCAAACGGTTCGAATAGGACCGGCCTGAAGGGCCGTGATTCCTGGGCCCAGGGCACCGCCCTGGGTTGCGGGGAATGCCTTTCGATGCGGCCTGAAGGGCCGCGATATGTGGGCGGAGTGGTCTCACAGGACTGCGTCGCATCCGGAGCCGAATATCGCGCCCCGTTGGGGCGCACGTGGATGATTGGGCCGATCCAACCCAGCCCGTTGGGCTGGGCTGAGGGATCTCGGACCTTCGGCCCGAAAGCCGGATGAAGGTGTTCCGATTTCTCGTGCGATGGAACCCGGCCGGTCGAGCTGTTCGACAGCGCGGCTCTTCAGGCCTTGACCAAAGGGCAGAAGAACTCGATTTCCATATCCCGGAGACGCAAGACAAAGGGGCGGTCCATGGTGACCACGGTAGCACCCGACCGCCGGGCCAGAACGGCGTACATCATGTCGTAGACGCTGTGCTGGTGCCGGGTCGCGGAAACCAGCGCCTCCGGTGCCAGCGCGCGATCGAGAATGAGGTTGTCAGGGAGCCCCATGCACTCCTCGAACCGAGTGACGGCCTGGTCAAGAGTCAGCTCTCCCGCTTGAACGTACTTCCGAAGAGCGCTCGCGACCTCGCAGCAGAAGAGGTCCGGAGCCGTGACGATTGCCGCGTCTTCGAGCTTCGCGACCAAGCTCGACGCATGCAAGCCGTTCAAGACGAGGTGCACGGCACCAGAGGCGTCGAGGACAACGCGGCCCATCAACGCTCCCGGTCTTCGCGGATGAGATCCTCGGGAGAGCGGGACAGCGTGAGAGGCGGCTCGGTCTCGATCCTCTTCTTCAGCTCCTTCAGAACCTCGAGCCGCCGTTCCCTTGCCGTCAGCTCGGGGATACGCCGCAGCTCCACGATGGCCTGCTGCGCGAGGCTTCGGTGCTCGGTCTGGGCGCGGTACGACAGCGCTTCGTAGACATCGTCGGGTAAATCACGGATCTGTAGGGATGGCATCGGTGGACCTCCTTCGCCATCATCATAGTGCATGCGTTTTGATGACGCAACTCGAACTGAAGCGCAAACCGTTCACCCCGCAAAGAACCTCCGGAAAGGCCGCCAATACCTCCCCACCAGCGCCCCGCCCGCCAGTGCTGCCGCCATTACCGAGGCCCCGAAGCGCATCCACGAGCCGGCTGGGTAGAGCCAAGCGGCCAGGAAGAAGAAGGGAAGGGGAATCAGGTAGAGCTGGGCGAGATCGGCCAGCAGGGTCTTGAAGCGGGGACCGAAGACTCGCGCCACTTCCCAGGCCATCAGGAGGTTGCCCACCAGCAGGTAGTTCGCGGCTCCCATTCCCGGCGCTCCCCAGCGCTGGATGAACCAGACTCCGAAGCCCACCAGGGAGACAAGGTTGAGCACTTCGATCAGAATCCATTGCCGGTCGCGATGCTCGGCCTTCAGCATCTCGCCGCCGAGGATGGTGAATTGATCGAAGAAGGGGATGAAGGAGAGGACCCGCAGGATCGGCGCCGCGGGCAGCCAGGTGGGGCCGGCCAGGATCAGGAGCACCCGCTCCGCGTTGAAGAACAGGAAGTAGCTCGCCAGGAGCTGGATTCCCAGGAGTTGGATAGTGCTCAGACGGAAGAACTCCACGAATCGCACGCGATCGTTCAGATACTCGACGAGGGTAGGAAAAAGCGCCCGCGGATAGGCGAGTGTCGCGACCAGGAACACGATCATGTAGGACTTGGTGTAGAGGCCGACGGTCGCCGTGTCGAGGAATCCGTTGACGATGAAGGCGTCGATGTAGGTGACGAGCTGCAGGGTGATCCAGATCAGAAAGAGGGAGAAGCTGCGGCGCAGGAGGTCTCGCAGGATCTCCCATTCGACTTTGAGCGGCACCCTCCCCCACGCCTTCCACCAGGAGTACGCGGCGAGGAGGGCGGCGCCGGCGAGGTCGCCGTAGATCAGGCTCCAAACTCCCCAGCCGCGCAGGGCCAGGCCCACGGAGACGACGGCGATGACGGCGCCGCGCCAGATCTCGGGAGCGACCAGGTTTCCGATCGTCAGTTCCCGCTCGAAGAACGCCTTCGGCACCACGGCCAGGCCGTCGAGGAAGATCCAGAGGGCGAAGACCCTCAGCACGGCCGGGAGCTCGGGCTGGAGGTGGCCGAAGATCGACGCCGATCCCAGGAGAATCAGAGAGAGCCCGGCGCCGGAGATCGCCGTAAAGGCGAAGACGGTGCCGTAGGGCCGCCGCGGGTCCCGCACCAGGTGGTAGGGCAGTCCGAGATCGCGGATCGCCGAGGCCACGGTCACGATGCGCAGGGCAAGCTCGTAGACGCCGTGGCCTTCCGGAAGGATCAGCCGCAGCAGGGCCAGCTTGGCCCCGAAGGTCACCGCCAGACGAGCGAACTGAATCGCGTAGGAGGCGAAGGTGGAGCGCAGGATGCGCTGCTCGGTCGTTCCCCCCTCACCTGGACCCTCACCCCCCGGCCCCCTCTCCCGCCCCCTCCCACCCCCCACACCGGGAGAGGGGGAGACAGGATCTAGAGGAGATTCGCCCATCGCGCCCACCGCTCGGTGAGGTCCATTCCCATCGCGAAGTCGAAGGCTGGCTGATAGCCCAGGAGGCGCTTCGCCTTGTCGATGCGGACGCGGGTCTTGGCCTGAAAGAAACCGATCATCTTCGGCGGCAGCGGATGGATGGGAAGCTCGCGGGACCGGGGTGCCGGGGGACGCCCGCCGCCCGCCATGCGCGTCTTGATCTTCTGCTGCATGCTCTCGGGAAGGATGGTGCTCGCCAGCTCCCGCAGCCAGATCCCTTCGCGCGTGTTCTGAACGCGCTCGCGAATCTCCCGTTCGCCTTTGAGAATGCGCAGACCCTCACCGATCAGACGCGGCTGCTCCTTCTTCCATCCCCGCCAATAGTCGAGAGCTTCGGCGGGTGTCATGTCCACCGTGCGGCGCTCGTCTCCCAGCATCTTTTCGAAGCGGCCGAACATCTCCCGCCAAGTGATCGCTTCTTCGCCACAAATGAGGAAGGCCTCCCCCACCGCTTCGTCCTTCACGGCCGCCAGAAGCATGGCGCTCACCAGATCGTCCACATAGACGGGGTTCGCCATGCCGTCGCCGCCGTTGATCAGGATCTGCCGGCCGGCCTTGAGGCTGCGCAGCACGGCCTCGGTCCACACGCCCCCCCAGGGACCATAGACGGCGGTCGGCTGGATCACGGCGACGGGGAGGGCTCCGGAACGGGAGAAGTCCAGGGCCAGGCGCTCGGCTTCCAGCTTGCTGTCCGAGTAAGGGTTGCCGAAGCGGCGGCGAGGCGCGGTCTCGTCGAGATCGCCGTCCCCCGTCTGGCCATAGACCATAAGGGTGCTCAGGCAGACCGCCCGCTTGGCTTTCGCGTTCCTCGCCGCTTCCAGGAGGCGGCGGGTGCCTTCGGTATTGATCCAGGCCCGATGCTTCTGGCTGCCGGAGGTGCCGTAGGCGCAGTGGAAGACGAAATCGCAGCCTTGCGCCGCGGTCGCGAGGTCTCCGGGATGGGTGACGTCGCCCCGGATCACCGTCACAGGGAAGCGCACGAGGCGAGAAGCGGCGGCGACGTTGCGCACCAGGGCGCGAACGTGGGCTCCGTGCTCCAGAGCGAGGCGCTCGGCCAGCCGGCCGCCGATGAAGCCGGTGGCTCCCGTGATCAGCACGGTACGGCCGGTGAGGCTCACGTCCGCCCTCCTGGAACGACCGACCACGGCAGCTCCAGCGGCTGGCGGCGGGCGTAGCACTCTTCGATCAGCGCCTGGGAGCGGCGCCCCTCGCGGCCGGGGACGTGAGGCTCGCGCCCCTCGCGGATGGCAGCGGTGAAATCGTCGATCTGGCGGACGAAGGCTTCCAGGAAGTCGACGCCGGAGCCCTCCGTCCGTCGCGCCCGGCCGTCGAGGGCGACCTCGCGGTCCGCGAGCAGGAGGCGGATCGCGGGGTCAGGGTCCCAGATCCCCACCTCCAGGCTGGCCCGCTCGCCTTCGAACAGGCAGGTGTTGGCGAGGTTGCGGGTGCGGCTGATCTCCACGGTTCCCGTCACCGTCCCTGTGTCGCCGGAGCGCAAGGCGAGAAGAAGCTCGCAGTCGGACTCGATGCCGCCCTGGGCGTCGTCGCGATACTCGAGATCCGTCCAGTCGCCCAGCCACCAGAGGAGGAGATCGAGGACGTGGACACCGAAGTCGGCGAGCACGCCACCCCCGGCCGTCTCCTTCTTCAGGAGGAAGTCCGTGGCGAAGGGCCAGCGGGGGATCACTCCCTGGTGCATCTCGAAGCGCTGGATCTTCCCCAGCAGGCCGTCGCGCAGGAGGTTGCGGACGAAGAGCGAGGAGTCGAAGAAGCGGAACTCCAGTCCCACGGCGAGCACGGCCCGGCCGGCCTCGGCGGCTGCGATCATCGCGTCGCACTCCGGGACGTTCAAGGCCATGGGCTTCTCCACCAGCACGTGGATGCCCTGACGGAGCAGGTCGATCGAAACCGGAGCGTGGAGGCTGTTGGGAAGGGCGACGATAGCGGCGTCTACCCGGCCCGGAAGGGACTTGATGTCCGTGGCCGTCTCCGGGACGCCGAAGCGAGCCGCGAGATCGCGAGCCCGGCCCGGGTCGGCGTCGACGAGCACCACGGCCTCGGCGCTCTGGGACAGAGAGAGCGCCGGCAGGTGGTGGATGGCGGCGACGGCGCCGCAGCCCACCACAGCAAGGCGCAGCTTGCGTTCGTTGTCTTCCATGTGTCGATGTTCCGGGTCCGGCGCCTTGCCGGTAGCGGCGGGCATGTTACCAGAGCCCCCCGTGCGCTCTGCCGTGATCACCGAGCGATCCGCGCCTTCTCCCGAAGAGAGGGCAGCGTTGGCCCCAATCGGGGCAGCGTTGGCCCTCAGTTGGGCAGCATTGGCCCCGATCGGGTCCACGGTTGCCCCGATTTGGGCAGCGGCTGCCCTGATTGGGGCCACGGCGGCCCTCAGTTGGGCAGCGACTGCCCCGATTGGGGCCGGAGCTGCCCCGATTGGGGCCAGCGCTGCCCTCACTTGGGCCACGGCCGCCCCGATTGGGGCCACGACTGCCCTCACTTGGGCAGCGGCTGCCCTCATTGGGGCCACGGCTGCCCCGATCGGGGCCAGAGTTGCCCCGATTGGGGCCAACGCTGCCCTCCCTTCGGGAGAGGCTCATAAACGCTCGGGAGAGATCGATGCGTGCTCGCGGATCGCCGCCGCGAGCTGATCCGGAGTGCCAATGTCGCGATAAGAGCCGGCGGGAAACTCGACCCCCTCGACGTGGAGGCCGGCCGTCACAGCTCCCGCAACCACGGCTCCGATCTGGAGCTCAGCATCCAGAGACGGAGCGTTTTGCACTGTCTCCCGCAGGAGGCGGGAGAATGCGGGTCCCCAGACGGCGATCAGCCAGTTGTACCGGAGCGCCGTGCTCGCGGGGCGGATCTCCAAGCGGATCACCCGGCCGTCCGGAGCCAGCTCGACCATGTCCGTCGTCTGGCAGCGTTCCGCGGGAAATATCCCGAGGACGAGATCCGCCCCCGTCGCCGCCTGCCGCTCGATCAGCCGGGCGTAGGCGTCGACCGGCTGGAAGATCACGTCCGGAAAGCCGAGGGCGACGACCGCGTTCTCGACGAAGGGGAAAGCGCGATCCAGGGTCTCGGGGACGCTGCGGGAGCCCGAGATCGAGAGATAGGCGAGATCCACGTCCGCCATCTCGCCAGTGCCGAAGTAGCGGGGAACGTCCCACTTCGACTCATGAAGCACCATGAAGATCCGGCGCACGCCCCCGGCCCGGAACCGCTCCAGCAGATAGTGTCCCGCAACCTTGGGGACCGGCCCGGACGGCGTCTCCCGGAACCCAATGGGCAGCAGCTCTTTGCTGCACGGCAGAGGGCCCAGCCGGACGGCACGGCCGGCGGCGGGGATGAGGCCGAAGAGGGGGAGAGGCGTCAAAGCTGAGGAAAATCGTAGCACGGGCCCTGGGTTAAGATCCCGCCCCATGGCCCCGACCAACCCCGCCGAGACCTATGGCTACCTCACCCGCAAGGAGGCCGACATGGCTTTCAAGCGGCGGGCTTGGACGATCTTCGAGTGGCTGGGGCCCACGGACGGCCAGACGATCCTGGACTGCGGCTGCGGTCGCGGGTTCTATCTCAAGATGCTACGCCATCTGGGCACGGCCCGGCTGTTCGGCATCGACCTGGAGCTCCCCTATCTGCGGAAGGCGCGGCGCAATACGGCCGATCTGCCGGCCGTGCTGGTCGGCAACGCCTCGATCTACGACCTTCCCTTTCCGGACGCGACCTTCGACGCAGTCCTTCTTTCCGAGATCCTGGAGCACGTGGACCGCGACGTGGACGCCCTCCGGGAGGTTCGCCGGGTGCTCAAGCCCGGCGGGCTCGCCCTCCTCACCGTCCCCCACGCCGACTACCCCTTCTGGTGGGACCCGATCAACAAGACTCTCGAGACTCTCTTCGGCACCCACATCGGCCGCGGCCCGCTGGCCGGGATCTGGGCCTTCCACGTCCGCCTCTACAAGCCGGAGAAGCTGCGCCACGCGACGCTGGCGGCCGGGTTCGAGGTCGAGGAGGAGCGCTCCTTTACTCATTACAGCTTCCCTTTCGTCCACAACCTCCTCTACGGCCTGGGCAAGCCGCTCCTCGAATCCGGGCTCTTCGGTCGCGGTCTCGCCGACGTGGCCGACCGCGGCAGCTTCGACCGCGACGGCGGCAACCCTCTCCACCCCGTCAACATGGGACTCCGGATGCTCAACTGGATCGACCGCCGTAACTCGATGAACGAGCCGCCGGGGCGATCGACGGTCAATCTGTGCCTGAAGGCGCGGAAAGAGGCGGCCTAGCCTGCGCCCTGTTCAATGAAGACGATCTCGTCCGCGGGCTTCCGAAGCGCGATCAGTTGAGGGGTGCTTCCCTCCCCCAGACCGTCGAGGTCGATCTGTGCGCAGCCCAGATGGAAAGCGGTCTCGACACTGCCTCCGAAGGCGAGGGTCTGGTAGAACGCCGCGGAGAAACTGCTCGCCGCCTGGTCGCCGATCGCGGAGGACATACCAATCACGCAGTCGATGTACTTGGCGATCTCTTCGGCCTGATCCCGGGAGTAGCAGGCGTTCAGCACGACACAACGGATCTGATTCCTGAACACGGCGAGGATGCGGGCGATCACGCTGCCCGGAATCTTCCGCACCTGTCCGGCCTCATCCTCCAGGCTGATTCCGTCCGCCGAGCCGTGGCCGCTGAACTGGAGGATGTGGGGCCGGTGGCGCAACAGGGCGGCCTGTAAGTCCGAAGGACGGACGGCGAGGTGCTGGCGGAGCTCGAAGCGGTCCCGGAACTCCGCCTGCCGTAGAGCGTGGTCGATCTCCCGCACCTCGACGTCGAGACGCAGCGCCTGTTGATTCTCCGGGCTTGCGCCCAGGAAAAGGATCCGCACGATCGGACCGCTCGCCGCCGCCGGAGCTTCGGCCATCGGCGCGGGCGTCTCGGCAGGCGGAGCCGGCACGTTCGCCAGGTGAGCGCCGCCGTGAAGATCGCGGCCCACGATAAAGCCGGAGTTGCGGTTGCCGCTGATCGTGGTGCGAGATCCAGGTTCGGGCTTTCCGTCCTTGGGGTCATCCGTTGCCATGTGTGCCCTCCTTCGGCGGCTTCTTCAAGTGTGGCCCAAGAAATTTTTGCAAGGGATTTTGAGGGACGGGGAGTTTTGGCAAGGCATTTGGAGAAACGGGGATCTGCTGGATCTGCTTCGAGATGGAATCGATCTTCTCTCGGATCTGATTCAACGGTTCGGCGAGATCAAGATCGGTCTCCTCAGCAGGCGTCTCCTCGGGGATCACCACCTCCGCCTCTTCCGCTGGCGGGCTCATCGCCCGCTGCCGCTGCATCGCTTTGGCCAGAGAAGGCGTAAGGATATCCGGGGGTATGAACACGGGGCGAGATCGCGCGTGGACTCCCGCTTTACCCGACTCAGACTCCTTCTTGAGAAAATCCAGATATCGCTTCAGCCAGCGCATCCTCCGCGCCGCCGTTCCGGCGTCCTCGGCCGCCTTCCTCGCGGTCTCGGTTGCCTTCCCGCCGGGAGACGCCGCGAACAGATCTCTCGCATCCGCGACCTTCGGCAGCCCTCCGATCGCCCGCTGGCGAAGTCTCACGAATGGGCCGGAGGACGCCCTCTCCACCTTTGCCAGCGCCTCTTTCTGCCGCCTGATCTTCTCCAACCGGTCCTTTTCCATCTGTTCCCAAGCTTTCCGCAACAGGTCATCCCACCGGTGATTCGCCAAGCGGAAGGGAGCGGTTCGCCGCTGTTGCAGCGCCACAACGTCCTCCACGGGCAGCGGCTCCCGGTCAATCGAGATCCACCACTGCCTACCGGCCCACAGAAGAGAGCCGACGATGATCGTGACGAGCGCGGCCCTTCGCAATCGGAACAGGCCCAGGGCGATCCTCACCGAACCGGCGAGGCGCCGCATCTCCTGATCATCGCCGGTACGCCACCGGTCGAGAAGGGCATTGACCCGAGGTGGGCCGCCCGGTGCCTGCAACGCCTCGGGCGAGGGCTTGGAGCGATCGATCTCGATCACTTCCGCCATGACCGCCAGAAGCAGAGACCGCACCCGGCGACGAAGGGGAGCGACAAGGAAGACGGCGAGGTAACCGACAGGGTGCAGACGGCGCAACCTGCGAGGGTGCTCCGCCACGCGCAGGGCGGCGGCTCTCGGCGCCGGCAGGCGATTTCTCTCCCGACCGCCGCCGATGGTCGACTCCCGCCGCTCCAGGTCCGTGGCGGCGAACGCCGCGAAAGTCTGGGCCGCGATCTGCCGGGCAACCCGATGGTTCCCATCGCGAAGCCAGGAGTAGAGGGACGTTTCAATCAAAGTGAGTGGCCGCGAGGTGCGCGTCCAAATCTGATAGGTCCGTCCTCCGCTCTCGACTTCCCCGTCTCCACCGGTGAGTTGCTCGCGCTGTTTGAGGTAGGCCCGGACGAAAACGGATACGACGTTCCCTCTTTCGGACAGGGCGACCTGCGAGATCACATCCATCAGCAGCGGTGCGACGAGCTCGAAGTCGTGCAGCCCGAGCAGCCCCGTCGCCATCAGCACGTTGGTGCGCACAAATGGATGGGATTCCGCGGCCAGCAAGGAGCGCAATTCCGAGAGGATCTGTTCCGGAGTGAGCAACCGCAGCCCGGGATCGCAGCGGAGGTAGCCATAAGCGAGAGCTACGGCGGAGAGCAGCAACTCACGAAACGTGATCGTCAGATCCTCTGGGGGCCGGGGGTCTTGGGCGCGGACCAGGATCCGCCAGCCGTCGAGTACCCGGAGGGCGTCCACAGGGCGGATCGAATAGGCCATGGCGATGCCGAAGGCGATGGCGGACATCTGCTCCTGATCCTGGCTGAGCCGGTCGCGTAGCAACGGTTCGAGCTGCTTCGGATGAGAGGCCGCGGCCAACGGCAGGGCCAGCTCCAACACCCGCTGACGGACCGTGGGGTGGGCGTCGACAACGGTTTTTTCGAGCAGGCTGCCAAGCTCGGGCGCCAGCTCGTTGGGCGGATCGTATTGGAGGGCATAACCTATCGAGAGCACCACCGTCGCGCGAATCGCGGCCAGGGGATCTCCCCCTTTTTCTTGCCGCTGCTCAAGAGCTTTGGGAGGAGTGGTGCGGCTGCCGGCGACCCACCAGTCCTGGAGAACCTGGAAAAGCCGCGCATGGTGGCCCTGCCCTCGCCAGGCGGCGAGCGCTTTGGCGACTACGGTCTGGACGCCGACCGAGCCGTCGACGGCGAGCTCAAGAAATGAGGCCTCGACGGCTTCAAAGGAAAGCAGACCGACCTGACTCAGCGATTCGACGACGGACCTTTGAAGCTGCGCGACGCGGCGTGGCGAGCTGCACAGCTCACGCTTCGACCCTTGGGTGAATCGCCAGTCATCGGTATCAGCCGATGGTTTCTTCTTGAATTTCTTCAGTCGCCGGCGAGCCCGCTTCCAAAGTGGATGCTTGTCCATGGAAGGAGCCATCTGGGCGAGTTGCGCCGTCCAGGGTGGAGCGTTTTCGTCCCTCGTTTCCGGCTTTTCCTCCGGAGCGGTATCGGCAGGAGAAAACTGCTGGATCAAGCGTGTCATCGCCGGCACGACGGCCAGGAGACGCCGCCGCTGGAGCTCCCAGGCGGCCTGGAGGATCGCGTTCCGGTTCTGCCGCGAGGTGGTTTCGATCCGCGTCCCGTCCTCGCCCGCCTCAGCCAGATGGAAGTAGGCGCTGAGGCGTGTAAGGTCCCGGTAGTCGAAGGTCGGGAGATTGGGATCGGTCCGCCGCCAGGCCTCATCCACCAGATACTCCACAGCGGCGAAAATCTGATCGTCGGGCAGGCCATCGAAGAGGACGAGCCCCAACGCGAGCAGTTGGTCGGCGCGTTCGAGATGCTGATACCACCGGAAGATCGCCAGGCGATCGCCGCCGAGTTGATCGAGCTGGGTGAGCAGAGCACCGGGGGACGCCTCCTCCGTTTGCAACCACTCGGCAAAGCGCCGGATCCGGTCGGGCTGCTTGAGGCGGGCCGACACGTCCTCCAGGGTGAGCCCTTGAGCCAACAGAGATCCGGGCTGCAAATCGCGAGGCAGCCAGTCGGGAAGCCGGCCGTTCCGGCCCCTGAGCGCGGTCAGCAGGGTTTCGGCAAGGAAAGCGCGGCCATAATAGGTCTCCCAGGAGATCTCATGCCAGAGGCTCTCTTCCGGCGATTCGCTCCGAATCCCCCAGTCGGCCTTGGTGCCATCCGTCGTGATCACCGTATAGTTGCGGCGGGCATTGAGCAGCCTGCTGAGCTCGGTCAGCCGATGCCCGATGTGGTGTGGCAACACCTGAGGCAGCAGCAGAATGGTCGTGGCCGTCTCATGAAAGGCGGTCTCGATCTTCTGCGGATCGGAGCTGCGGTACCACTCCCGAACCCGTACCTCGCCGGATAGCTTCTGGCCGAGAAGCCATGCGAGGTGCCGCGCCACCATGGTCTTGTCGTCGAAGTCCTGCCCGGCGAGAACGATCAGACGGTCTTTCTCCAGGGCCCTGGCAAGCTCCTGGGCCTTCGGCGTCGTGGTCCAAGCCGGCGGCTCGACATCCTCGAGATCGGGCTCGAAGAAGAGCGTCTCCTGAACCACGTACTGGTCGCCCAGGTAGAGGTCTCGCCCCGCGATGTACCCTTCGTTGACGTTGTCCGAGATCTGGGTGAGCTCGCTCATTCCGGCGCGTCTCCCCGCCCTTGGGGCTGGATGGATACACCGAAAGACACGAAGAGGCGAGTTTTGTTTGGAGCTCCCGGAACCTCCTTACTGCCTGACAACTCCTGGCGTCCTGCCTCCGGCCGAGCCCTGAAGCCGGTCCAACACCCGGTAATAACCTCCAGGCCACAGAGCCTTGAAGAGCCTGATCAGCCGGCTCTCGGCGTTGCAATAGACCTCGAAGTCTCCGCGCACCATTCCGGCGACCAACCTCCTGGCCACGGCCTCGGCCGACAGCAGACTGGCACCGCCGGTGATGGTAAGGGTTTCGGCGGGAGCGTGGGCCCGCTCGTACTCCAGCAGAGGGGTCTCCGTGTCGGGCGGAAAGACGACGGTGACGCGGATGCCGTGGGGCCGGCCTTCCATCCGCAGACATTCAGCCAGGCCCGCCAGGGCGAACTTGGCCGGCGCGTAGGCCGTGTAACCGAAGATACCCGTATACCCGGCCACAGAGGAGACGAGAGCCAGCCGGGATTGCCCGCCGGCTTTGAGATAGGGCCAGGCCGCCAGGATCGAATACAAGGTGCCGAGGTAGTTGATGCGCAGCGCCGTCTCGAAGTCGTCCAGGCTCATCTCCTCGAACCGCCCCACGCGCATGATGCCGGCGCTGCAGACGAGAGCCGCAAGGCCGCCCGAGCCGCCGATGGCTTGGAGGGCCGCGCTCACCGCGGGCTGGTCCGCCACGTCCACGGCATGGACGGATACCTGAGAGCCCGGCCCCAGCTCCTGGCGGAGCGAGCGCCCGGCCGTCTCCAGTCTTTCGGGATCGCGGGCCACAAGGTGGAGCCGGGCGCCCTGCCGGCCGAGCTGACGGGCGGTCGCGAGTCCGATGCCGGAGGAGCCGCCGGTGATGACAACGTTCTGGTCTTTGAAAGTCATTTGAAGACCCTCGGAGATTTGAGACGGATCCGGGGGAACAGGACAGGGCGGAGGGAGCGAAGAACGGCATGCAGGCGCGGATTTACCGCCTGGAAAAAGAGGAACTCCTCCTCGGGCTCGCCGCCGATCCGCTGCTTTCCCCAGTGCGCCGTCTGCCCGAGGTTGAGCCGCCGGCAGCCCTGCCGGATCGCCTGGTCGAGGATGGCGTAGAGGAGATTGAAGTAGACGTCGTGCGGCGTTTCCGGCGTTTCGGGAAGGCCGACGAGCATGAAGTTCAGCGTCGCGCCGATCTTCAACAGCAGGGCGGCGCCCTGGACCTCGCCCCCGACGACGACGGCGAGAATCTGAAGGTCCGGAGCGAGCTCCACCCACAGGCGCTCGAAAAACTCCTCGTTGAGCATTTCGAGCCGCGTCTCCGCCCTGGCCATGACATTCCGGTAGAGAGCGAAAAAGCGGTCCGGGCTCAAAATTCCGGTGTCGCCGAGGACGAGCTGGGGGCGGGGGTCGGCGAGGCACTCGGACGAGAAGGGCCGGACCTCCGGCCGTTCCAGGCCCATTTTCGCCAGCGAGCGCCGGATGTGGCGCCGGTAGGAGTGGCGCAGGCTGGCGAGGTAGGCGTCGAAGCTCGGCCAGCGGACGTCCATCGCCAGGAACGGAATGCTGTGCCCACGAAAGAATCCCAGCCTTTCGAGCAGATCGACCCGCGGCAGGTCGCGTTCCTTGATCTCCTTGACGACGAGGAACCGCAGCCCTTCCTGCCGGGAGAGAGCCGCCATTTCGTTGGCTAGCAGCTCGAGCACCGGCCACGGAGGGGTGTCGGCGGACAGGAAAAGATTGCTCTGACCGAAAGAGGCGGGCAGTCCGCAGAACAGGATGTCGATCTTCAGGAAGCGGGGGAGCTTCCGGCGGGCGAGAGCCACGATCTTCTGGAAACCCTTGCCAAGAAAGAGATCCAGGGACACCGTGAACGCGGAAAGAGCCGCCGTGGCCACGGGCCGTTCGCGCTCCTGAAACACGAGATACCAAAAGCGGCTGTTCTCAACCCGTGCGTCCTCCACGGCGCGGAGCAGCCGGTGCGCATGGTAAGGATGATCGCCGGTCAGTAAACCGTCCCAGAGGTCCGCCGGAATCTCATGAATCGAAGAGAACCGCCGGACCTTCAGGGTCGCAGCCCGCTGCGACCCAACGGTTTCAGGAGCGCGGGTAGGCTGCAAAGGCCGCCATCGCGTCGGCAAGGAGGGAACGGTCCTGAGCCGCGGTGGCACAGAGACGGAGCCGGGCCGAGCCCGGCGGCACGGCCGGGAACACCACGGCCGAAGCCAGGATGCCGTGGTCGAACAGATGTTTGGCGAGACGGTACGCGGACTCGTCCGTGCCGGCGATCACCGGCACCACGGGGCTGGCGCTGGAACCGACGTCGTAGCCCAGGACGCGCAGCGAGTCGTGGAGATAGGCGACGTTCTCCCACAGCCGCCGGCGCCGCTCGGGCTCACGCTCGATCACGTCGAGGGACGTCAGGGCCGCACCCGCCGCCGCCGGACACAGGGCGGCCGAGAACATGAACGGCGCCGTGCCGTGCTGGAGGTAGAGCATGAGCTGGCGCCGGCCGGCGATGTAACCGCCGTTGGCCGGGATGGTCTTGGAGAGAGAGCCGGTCCAGAGGTCCACGGCGCCGGCAGGTACGCCGAAGTGCTCGTCGACGCCGCGGCCGCCGGGGCCCAGCACTCCGAGCGCGTGCGCCTCATCCACCAGCAGGAAGGCGCCGTGCTCCTCCTTCAGCCGCACGATGTCCGGCAGGGGGCAGAGGTCGCCGTCCATGGAGTACACGCCTTCGACGGCGATCAAGGTCCGGCTCCGGCGGCTCCGGGCTTTTCCGCGCAGGACGTCGCGCAGGGAGCTGGGGTCGTTGTGGCGGAAGGTGGAATAGGGCACGCCGGCCATGCGCAGAGCGTCGATGATGCTGCGGTGGATGCGCTCGTCCACGACCGCCCGGTCGCGGGGTCCCAGCAGGGCCGCGAACACCGCCACGTTGGCGGCGTAGCCCGAGGTGAAGGTGATGGCGGCTTCGACGCGCTTGAAGGCGGCCAGCCGCTCCTCGAGCTGGCGGTGCAGGGTGTTGGTGCCGGTGAGCAGTCGGACGCCGCCGGTTCCCGTTCCGAAGTTGCGGACCGCCGAGATGGCCGCGGCCTCAATGGCCGGGTGGCCGATCAGGCCGAGGTAATCGTAGGAGGAGAGCATCGAGAACGTCTGGCCGCGCACCTCGACCCGCGGACCCGACTTGCCGTCCAGGGCCTGCTGAAAGGTATACAGCTCTTCCCGCGCGCCCCAGGCCACCACGTCGAGCCAGCGGCGGGCGACACGATGGTCGAGCAGGCCCTGGTACTCGGCGTTCCAAGGCGTTTCAGGATCGAAGAAGCTGTCAAAGGGGCCGTCGAGCCGCCGTGGCGCCTCGAGATCTTCGAGCCGAGCGGTGTTGAGCCGTCGCATGCCGGGCGCCCTTCAGAAGGAGGAGGACGGCTGGGGCGCTCCGGCGTCCCAGGCTTCGCTCCTCGGCGGCAGATCAGGCGGCAGCTCAGGACCGCGATCCATGGCCCGGCGCAGTTGCCGCGGCGAATGGTGCCGGTGGGCGGTGGCGAACTGGAAGAAGATCATGATGGCCCCCCACCAGAGGCGCAGATATCTGGGCGACCAGACGGGCGGGCGGGTGCGAAGGGTGAGCTGGTTGGCGCGGCGGATGTCCAGGATGGCACGGCTGTAGGTCTTGAGCAGGAATCGATAGTACCGCTTGCGCGGCAGCCGCGTGGGCAGCACCACGTGGGAAAGGTCCCACAGTCCGTGGGCCTCCCGCGGTACCGTGAGCTTGTCTTTGTAATCGTCCCAGATCACCGTGCCCGGCAGCGGCGTGAGCGGCGAGATGTTGAGGTAATACAGCCCGTTGTCGTCGATGAACCGCATCAGCCGGTCCCATTCCTTCTCCGTGTACTCGGGATTGGGGATCAGTGAGCCGTAGGTGTCCACCCCGTGGCGGCGCAGGACCTCGATGGCCTTCACGTTGTAATTGACCGTGCACTCCTTGTCCATGGAGTCCAGCTCCGAGTCGGTCGAGGCCTCGAGGCCGATGAGCACGGCGGAGAGGCCGAGGCCTGCCCACTCCTCGATCACGTCCTCGTTCTCCGCGATGAAATCCGCCCGGCCGTAGACGAGGTATTTCTTGCGGATCCCCCGCTCGATCAACAGATCGGCGATGGCCCGCAGGCGCTTGCGATTGATCAGGAAGATGTCGTCGACGATGTAGACGTCCTCGGCCTCGATCTGGGCCAGCTCCTCGACGATGCTCTCCGGGCTGCGCGAGAAGGGCACGCCGTCGGTGATGCGCCAGGTGAAGCAGAAGTTGCATTTGTACCAGCAACCCCAGGTCGTCTTCATGGTGGTGACCGGCTGATGGAAAAGGTAATAATACCGATGCGCCAGATGCCGCACGAGATCGCGCCGGGGAAACGGCAGAGAATCCGGCGTGGGCATGTAGTGCCGCTCGGGAGTCGGAGTCACGCGCCGCTCCCCCGCGGGCAGAGCGAGCCCGGGAATCTCGCTTAAGGGGCGTCCCGATTCGAAAGCCGCCAGGAGCTCGGGCATCAGGGTCGTGCCGTCCCCCAGGACGATACAGTCCACGGCCGGATCCGAAAAATCCTCCGGCACCTGCGAGGCGTGAACGCCGCCCACCACCGTCTTCACCTCCCGGTTCCACAGCTTGGCCGTGCGGCAGATCTTGATCACCTCGTTGACGCCGGTGATGTAGCAGCTCGTTCCGATCACGTCGGGCCGGAACCGCCGCAGGCGCCGGGAGAGGTCCTTTTCGACGATCATGTCGAAGATTTCGATCTCGTGGCCGGCGGGGATGCCGGCCGCCACGTACTCCAGTTCCAGGGGCTCGCAGATCATGACGTGCTTGAGCCCCATCGTGTGGGGCGGGACGGGCGGACGGATGAGAAGGATTCGCACTCTAGATCCTCCTACACGATCCCCGGCGTGATCCGGTTCTGGATGTGGTTGCGGTAATGGACGTTGGCCCCGAGGACGAACGCCCGCATGAAGGGGCCCAGCCGGGCGGGGTTCGAGCCCAGCCGCTTCAGGATGGCACTACGGGTGAACAGGCGCTCGTAGAGGCGCCAATATTCGCTCTGGAGCTCGTCGGGGTCCAGCAGGCGAGGCTTGTAGACCACCCGGCCGCCGCTGAAACGGTTGAAGTCGCGGGAGAGGATGCGTCCATCGCGCTCCATCTCGTCGTAGAGCGGAGTGCCCGGGACCGGCGTCAGGATGTGCACCCGGGGCACGGAGATGTGGTTGTTCATGATGAAGGAGAAAGTCTCCTCGAACACCCGCCGGTCGTCGTGATCCAGACCGATGATCATTTCCGTGCTCACGTCGATGCCGTGCCGGCGAATGGCTTCGACCGCCTCGCGGTAGCGCTCGGGGCGGTTCCACTCCTTGTCCACGGTCTTGAGGCTTTCGGCGTTGGTGCTCTCGATGCCGAAAGAAAGCAGCCGGCAGCCGCTCCGGTGGGCCAGCTTCAGCATGTCGGGCCGCTCGGAGATCTGCAGGCTGCACTGGCTCATCCAGAGGATCTTCTCCGGAACGAGGGCCTCCCACAGCTCGGCGGCGTAGTTGAAATCCACACCGATGTTGTCGTCGATGAAGGCGATGTAGCGGCTGCCGTGGCGCCTGGCGGCCCGCACGTCGCGGATCACCTGATCCACCGGCCGCTTGCGGTAGCCCTGCTCGAAAAACGCCGTGATCGAGCAGTAATTGCAGGTGAACGGGCAGCCGCGGGTGGCTTGCACCGGCCGCCAGCGGCCCAGCTTGCGGGCGTCCATCAGGTCGTAGCGGGGCAGGGGCAGATCCTCGATAGGGGGGCGGCGCGGCATGCGGTAGATGCGCTGCAGCCGGCCGGCCTCGAAGTCGGCGATGACCTGGGGCCAAGTCTCCTCCGCCTCGCCCAGCACCAGGGCGTCGGCGTGCTCCAGACTCCATTCGGGCTTGCCGAGACTGGCGGCGATGCCCCCCTGCACCACGGTCACTCCGCGGCGGCGGAACTCGTCGCCGATCTGCCAGGCGCGCACGATGCCGGAGCCCATGCCCGTGAGGCCCACCAGGTCCCAGTGCTCGTCGAACGGGATGTCCTCGACGGTCTCCGAGAGCAGGCGCAGCTCCACGTGCGGCGGCGTCACCGCGGCCAGCATGGGCAGCGTCAGGCCGGGCAGGTGGAGACGCGCCTGCTTGATCGGCTCTCCCTGAGAGTCCAGGGCCGTGGGACCGACGAGCAGGATCCGGGGCTTGTCGTTCACAGTTAAAACGATGATAGTTCCTACAGGACTCAAGAGCAAATGCCAGGGGTACAATTTGACATGACGACAAGCGTTGATCTTCGCCCCGTGCGCACGGCCAGGGAGATGGCTCAGTTCATCGACCTCCCATGGCGGATCGATCGCGCTCTGGGAGGCGATCCGCACTGGGTGCCGCCGCTGCGGCTCGGAGTCAAGGCGGCGTTGGACCGCCGCCATCCCTTCTGGCTGCGGAACCGCAGGCAGCTCTGGATCGCCTGCCAGAACGGCGAGCCGGTAGGCCGCATCGCCGCCATCCTCAACCGCGAGCATCAGGAGCATTGGCGGGACGCGACGGGCTTCTGGGGATTTTTCGAGACGATCGATGAGCCGCGGGTGGCAGGCGCACTGCTGTCGGCGGCCGAGACCTGGCTCCTGGAGAAGGGTTGCGACGCGGCCGTGGGTCCGGTCAATCCGAGCCCCCATTACGAGATGGGAATCCTCACGGAGGGATTCGACGCGCCGCCTCACCTCATGCTCACTCACAACCCGCCCTACTACCGGCTCCTGCTCGAAGCCGCGGGATACGAGAAGGCCAAGGACCTCTATGCGTACCGGCTTCCCGTGGAGACCGTAGCGCTCGCAGGCAAGATGGAGCGGGTCCGGGATGCCCTCGAACGCCGCTGGGACCTCACCGTCCGCGCCGGCGAGATGCGGCATTTCGCCCGTGAGGCCGCCATCATCCACCGGCTGTACAACGCCTCGATGTGCGGCCAGTGGGGCTTTACCCCCATCGGTGATCGGGAGTTCGCCGCCTTCGCCGCCGATCTCAAACGGATCCTGGACCCCGATCTCGTGCTCTTCGCGGAACGCCGGGGCGAGCCTGTCGGCTTCCTGCTCGCCCTGCCCAACCTGAACGAAATCTTCATCCGCATCCGCGACGGCCGGCTGCTCCCCTTCGGTCTGCTGAAGCTGCTATGGCTGCGCCGGAGCGTCCGGAGCGTCCGCGTCATCCTCGTCGGCATGCTGCCCGAGTGGCAGCGGCGAGGCGTGGGAAGCCTTCTGTATCGCGAGATCACCCGCCGGGTGAGGGAAAAAGGCTACGCCGGCGGGGAGATCGCCTGGGTGCTAGAGGACAACGTCTTGATGAACCGCTCCGCCCGCCTCCTGGGTGGGCTCGTCCACAAGACGTACCGGGTGTACCGGAAGGGGATCTTCCAATCCTCCCTCCCGTGCTGAGATCGCGGCGAAGCGGGCGCCAGCCGCGTACCGCGCGAAAAGCTCCTCGTACCGCGCCATCGTCTCCTCGGCCGAAAAATGCCGGTTGATCTCCTCTTCCGGCTTCACGAAGCGCGGTCGATCACGGAGGATTTCCACGATGGCCTCGCCCAGGGCCTGCCAATCGTCGCGGGGGACGATCTTTCCCATGCCGGTGAGCGTTACCGGGACGCGGCCTCCAGGGGTGTCCGTCATCACGACGGGAGTCCCGCAGAGCATGGCTTCCACCTGCACCAGGGCAAAGCACTCGGTGTCGCTCGGCAGGGCCAGGAGATCGCAGGCGGCGTAGAAGTCCGCCATCTCCTGGGGCGTGGGGACTATTCCGAGGAAGACGAGCTGGTCGCGGTAGCGCTCCACCAGATCCTGGTGACGCGGCCAGTAGGTCTCATAGGGGATCTGGTGCTGGCCGGCGAAGACCACCCGGGCCTTGGGAAACGTGCGGTTCACCACTTCCAGGGAGTGAATCAGCAGGTCGGGACGCTTCTCCTCGACGAAGCGGCCGGCGAAGCCGAGGATCGGGCCGCCCTCGGGCGACCAGGCGCGGCGGAGCTCGCGCACCCGCTCCGGGTTCGGACGCGGAACGTCGACGAAAGGCGGAATGACCACCACCTTTTCGAGGTACGGGCTCAGATAGGAGGAATGGCGGGCGTAATCCTCCGTGTGACAGACGAGGGCCGGAGCCGCTTTCGCCATGAAGCGGTAGAGGCCGAGCATCGTGGCCGTGATGAACCGGTTGAAGGCGCCGGCCGGCAGCACCAGGTCGCCGTGATGGGTGACGACGACCTTGCGGCCCGACCACCGCGCCGCGAGGCTCACCAGGGCTGTTTCCAGGATCGGCGTGTGGAGGCTTACCATGTCGTGCTCGCGGACGAGGCGGAGAATCGCCCAAGGGTAGCCCGGCATCACCATGCCCCGGCTGATGGCGACGGGGAGGGGTTTCAGCCGGACGACCCGGACGCCGTTCTCGATCGATTCCCCCTGCGGCGTCCGCGGCGAGTGGTGGGCGCAGAGCACCGTCACCCGATGGCCCCGGGCCGCCAAACCCTCGGCTAGTTGCTGGACGTAGAGCGTCAGGCCGGTGCGGTGCGGCACGTAGTACAGCAGGCAGATGAGGATGCCGGGCTTGCCGTCTCGATCTTGCTGCATGGTCGGGGATGGCTGCACGGGGAGAGCCGCATGCTAGCATCCGCCCCCGAAACCGGACAACTCCGGGCGCCCAGCCCGCTGCAACTCCATGGACTCCCCCCATTCCAGCACCGCCGTCAAATCACCACCTCGCTGGATCGGGCTGGCCCTGGCCGCGGTGCTCCTCGCGAGCTTCGCCGCGCGGACGTGGGACGCCAGCTTCGGGCTCTACGCCGGGCGCCATTTCGACGAGCGGTTCACCTTCAAGAACGTCTCGGCCATCCTCAAGCATGGCGAGCTCAAGCCCCGGCACGCCTTCTACCTGAGCCTCTCGTACCTGCCGCAGACGGCGGTGCTGGCGGCGAGCGACGGGCTCTACCGGATGACCGGGTATGCGCCGTTCGCCATCTTCGGGGAGTCCAGGGACGGCAACTCCCCCACCGCCTACTGGCTGGCGCGGATGGTCAACGTCGCCTACGGCACGTTGAGCCTGTGGGTTCTCTTCCTCATCGGCCGCCGCCTCTACTCGCCCGAGGTGGGCCTGCTCGCCGCGGCCGTGCTGGCGGCGGTGCCCCGCCACCTGACGAGCTCGACGGAGTTCAAGCCGGACATCCTCGTCATCCTGCTGACCCTGGTCACGTTCTACTGGACTCTCTCCGCGGCGGCCCGGCCCACCCTGGGCCGGTTCCTGCGCGTTGGATTGGGCATAGGGCTCGCCGTCTCGACCAAGTACACGGGAATCGCCGGCGCCATTCCCATTACCGCCGCCGTGCTCAAGAACGGTTGGCGTGACCGCCGGCAGTGGCTCTGGCTGGCGCTGGCGGGCGTCGTCTCGATCCTCACTTTCGTGGTCCTGAATCCCTTCCTGGACGTGGTCTTTCAGTTCATTCCCATCCTGGTGAAGGGCTACGCGGACAAAGGAGTGACCGAGAAGAGCAATCACTGGGTGGTGCTCGAGCGCCAGGTGGACTTCCTGATCCGGAATCACGGGCCGGCCGTAGCCGTCTTTCTGCTGCTGGGGATCGTCGGGCTGCTGTGGCGAACCTACCGGCCGGAACCGGAGGATTCCGAGGAGAGGCGGCTCGGCTCGATGCTGGTCCTCTCCATCCTCCTCGGTTACTCCGTGGTCCACTCGCTGGGCATGACCCTTTTTCGCAGCCAGAACTATCTGCCGGTGGTGCCTTTCTCCTCGCTCGCCGCAGCGTGGGCGATGGTGGAGACGTGGCGCCTGCTGTCTCGCCGTATCCCCCGGCTGAGCTGGCAGCCGCTGGCCGCCCTGCTGGGGATCGGCGTTTGCGGGGCTCTGGTGGCGCAGGAGGCGAGCGTCGTCTACTACCGCGTGGTGCCCACGAGCTTCTCGGCGGTCAACGACTCGCTGCTCACCGGCCTGGAGCCGCCCGGGCTTCGACATGTGGTCTTCGAGTCCGCCCTGGGACGCTTCGATTGGGGCGAGTCGTCTCGCCGTCCCCTCCTGAGCCCGGTGGACCGTCTGGCCGGGCAGAGCCCGCGTTTCCTGGACTTGGCGGACGTGGAGGTTTTTCCCGATCGCCAGACCGAGGGAACGGACGCCGCCTTCTATCGCGGCCGGCTCGCTCGCGCCCCCAAGACCCAGGCGGAGACCGTGGACAGCCGATTCCTACGGCGCCGGGGCGAGGCGGTGACGGTGATCCGCCATCCCTGGGATCTCGAAAGCGAGACCGAGATCGATCTGATCCGCCCCTCCAACGGAGGGCTCGTGGGCCTCTTCCCTGCCGGGCGTTTTCAGCCGGGGGACGTCCTCTCCATCCAGTTGGTCGTGCCGAAGGCGGCGGCGGATGAGGATCTCTACACCGCCGGTCTCGGTCCTGGAAGCCGGACGATCCGTCTGGGCGAAACCGGCCGGCACCGCAACCGGTTCTTCCGCACCAGCCCGCGGTTCGAGCTGGCAGCCGGGGAAAGCGAGGTGCGCCTCGCCGCCGCCCCAGGGGACTCGCCCGACGATTTTCGACTCACGATCTACCGCTGGCGCCCGGCGGCGCCGGCTGCGGCAACCCATTGAAGAAGTCCACCGGCTTGCTCGGCGGGAGCGTCCTCCTGCTGGTGACGCTCAACGTCGCCAACGCGCTGCACTTCGCCTTCCACATCGCCATGGCGCGGATGCTCGGCCCCGCGGGCTATGGCGCGCTGGCCGCGCTGCTGGCCATCCTCTACGTGCTGAACGTGTTCGCCGAGTCGGTACAGACGATCCTCGCCCGCTACGCCTCCCGCGAGCCGGACCCCGGCCGGCTGCACGACCTCCTCCGCCGAGCCCTGAGCAAGGGCGGCCGGGCGACCCTCACGATGACGGCGGTCTTCCTGGTCGCGGCGGTCCCCTTGGGGCGCTGGCTGCGCATCCCCTATCCGCTGATGGCCCTCTTCTCCCTCTCCATGATCGGCGTGGGGCTGCTGCCGATCCACCGCGGCGCCCTTCAGGGTTGGAAACGGTTCCGGGCGCTGGGCGAGAACATGATCTGGGAGGTGCTGGCGAAGCTCATTGTCGGCGTCGGCCTGGTCTGGCTCGGTGCCCGGGAGTACGGCGCCGTGGCGGGGGTGAGCCTGGGATTCTGCGTCGCCTTCGCCCTCTCCCGCCTCCCCTTGCGGGACGTCTACCGCACGCCGGTTTCGCGGGCCGAGGCGCCGGACCTCTATCAGTACAGCCTGCCGGTGTTCGTGGTGACGGCGACGGTGATGGGCTTCTACAGCCTGGACGTGCTGCTGGCCCGCGCCTTCTTCCCCGACGCCGTGGCCGGCGGCTACGCGGTGGCCTCGTTCCTGGGCAAGTCGGTCCTCCTGGGCACAGCGCCGGTTACCAAGGCCATGTTCCCGTTGTCCGCCGAAGCCGCGGAACGGCGGGACGGCGGCTCCCGGCGGCTCCTCGCCGGCACGCTCGGCATCCTGGCCGCCTGCGTCACACCCGTCCTCCTCGCCTTCGCAACGATTCCGGGATTCCTCGTGCGTGCAATGGGAGGCAAGAGCTATCAGGGAGCGGCGGAGTTGGTGCTGCCCTTGGGGATCGCCATGGTCCTCATGGCCTTCAGCAACGCCCTGCTGCTCTACCGCCTGTCCACGGGCCGATTGAGATTCTGGGCGGCGTTGCCGGTTCTGATCCCCCTGGAGGCGGCGGCTCTGGCCGTGTTCCGGAGCTCGGCCCTGGAGCTCGCGTGGACGGTGGCGGCGATGAACGCCGTGTTCCTGGCGGTGGCGGTGGTCTTCATCGCACGACCGCCGCAGCCGGGAACCGTCAATAGTGACGCTTGAAGAAGAACACGATCTGCGGCTTGCAGATCAGCGGCTCGCCCACGAACTCCGACCCGGCGTTCCAGCCGGACGGCAGCTTGGCCGAGCAGCCAAAACCGTTCTCGTATTCGAAGCCCGTCGCTCCCGCGGCACGGACGTCGTCCACGGTGCTCCCCGCGTGCAGTCCTTCGGGAGTTCGAAACAAGGGATCGGAGGTCGTAAGAAGACTGACCGATCCGTCGCGTTCGACACCGACGGTGTACAGGATCTTGTCGACCCGGATGTAATAGGCGTCCACCATGTGGGACGACGTGACCGTCGTCAAGAAGTGGGGCTTGGCGTGGAACGGCAGCGGCTTTCCCATCTCAGGTTCGGCGGCGAGGACGATCGCATCTTTCTCAGAGGGGAAGCGAGGCCGCCCGGGCTGGCACGCGAGGACGCCGAGCGCGAGCATCGCCAGGATTCCAACGAAGATTTTCATCCGGCCTCCCCCCCTCAGCGCCAACCCTTGAAAAACAAAGCAATGCGCGGATCGCACGTCTGGGGCGCACCGGCCAGGAGCGACGCGGCCCACCAGCCGGAAGGCAGCTTCGCAAAACAAGCCCAGCCGTGCTCGGGGGCGAACTCCCCTGCGCCCGCGGCCCGGGCCTCGTCCAGGCTGCTCCCTATGTGCAGACCCTCGGGGGTCCGGAACTGGGGATGCGAGGTCGAGAGATAGGAAACCAGGCCTTTGTCATCCACCGCGAGCGAATATTCGATCTCACCCACCCGGATGAAATAGGCGGCATCCGTTCTGGATGTCGACATCGTGATCTCGTACTGGGGATCGGCTTTGAACGGCAGAGGTTTGCCGATCTCCGGCACGCAGACGACGAGCAAGGGCCCCCCCAACCATCGAGATCCGGCCCATGAGTCCCACGCAGAAAGGCCGAGGAGGCAACCGAGCAACGACAATCCCGCCACGAGGCGCGACGCCACGCGCTTCCCTGTCAAAGCTCGCTTCGGTGTCTTCATGGCAGTCACTATAACCGACCGGTTGGCGAGTCTCTGTAACGGGAATGTAACTTGCGACCCTACCGCTTCCCCCCCGCCACATAACCCAGCGACCGCAACTCCTCCTCCTGCTTCGGCGTGAGCTTGGGCTGCTTGCCGACAGAGCTTCCAGGGACGATCTCGTTGCCGTTGGCGGCCAGCCAGGCGTTCTTGAGCTGGCGGGCGAGACGCTGGACCGTCGGCGGGTCCTCCACCTTGACCGTGCCCTGCGGCGTCCAGCGCCAGAGGGAGAGCTGGGGCGGCTCGGCGGGCAGACCGGTGAGCGGCAGGGCCGTGGCGAACTCCTTTTGCAGGCGGCCGAAGATGGCGTCGGCGGGCTCGGCGAGGGGCGGCTGGAGTTGGCCGCCGATCCCCGCGTAGCGAGCCCGGAAGTAGTCCGGCTCTGGCTTGCCGAAGTGGCTCTCCCAGAGGAGCTGGAGATCGCCGTCCACCAGGGAGAAGCGGTTGACGGCGTTGCCCAGGTAGAGCTCGGAGAGGGCGCCCTTGTCGAAGGGCTCGAAGAAGCTGGGCGCCGTGAACGGCTCGGGGGTGCCGCCGGCCGCGGTGATGAGCGTCGGTCCCACCCGGATGGTGGCCACAGGATGGCCGGGCTGGATGGCGAGCTTGCGCTGGAACCCCCTGGGCAGCTTGATGACCAGCGGCACCTCCACCAGCACGTGCCCGAGATTGCCGCCATGGGCGATCTGGCCGTTCTCCTTGAACTCCTCACCGTGATCGGAGGTGACGACGAGGAGCGTCTTGTCCCACTGGCCGCTGCGCCTCAGCGCCTCCAGCATGCGATTCAGCATGGTGTCGGCGAAGGCGGCGTTGAGCTTGTACATGGCCCGGAAGAGCCGCTCCTTGTCCGCCGGCAGGGGCACGGCCGGATCGGCGTAGACCTCGAGGTCCAGCGGCTTGAGCTGGTGCGGCATGTCGGGAGGGATCTCGTCGAGCCGGTCGAGGAGAGGATCGCGCCGAACGTAGGGAGCGTGCGGCGGCAGGATGTGGATCCAGATGAACTCGCGGCCCCCCTTGAGCTGCTCGAGGCCCGCGACCGCCCTCTTCCCTTCCTTCAGGTATTGAAAGAGATCGAACCCCTGGGAGTAGCCGAACTGGGCTTCCAGCCAGTGGTTGGAACGGAAGGCCGAGGTCTTGTAGCCGGCCTTCTTGAGCGACTCGGGAAGGGTTACGAAGCGATCGTCCAGCACGGCCCGGTCGTTGGCCCAGCTCTGAGCCCGCCAGGGCTGGAAGCCGGTGAAGAGGGCAGCCATGGAGGGAACGGTCCAGCTCGACGGCGAGATCGCGCGGCCGGCGTAGTCCGCCTGCCTGGCCAGGGCGCTCAGGGCCGGCATCACCTTGGGCGGCCCCCCCAGGGCGCCCACCATGTCGGCTCGCAGGGCGTCGATGGTGATGAGCACGATCGGACCCTCGTGAGGCGGCGGTCCCCGGTGGCAGGCGACAGGCAGGACGCCCAGGGCCAGAGCGCCCAGGACGGCTACGAAGGCGAGATGGCGGCGATTCAGGATTCGTCGAAGCAAGCGTGTTCCTCTCGTCCCGGGCGGCGGGTCCGGGAACTGCGGTAGGATACTCCACGTGCGCGGATCGTCTGTTCGCCCGCTGAGGGGAGCTGTCTATCTCCTCTTCTTCTACGGATCACTCGTCGCAGCCGTTGCTCAGGAAGATCCGGTCCAGGCCGCCCGCGAGGGCCTGGTTCTGATCCCCCAGGGAAATTCGGCCCGGCTCGAGCTGCCCGGCGGCGGAACTCTGTCCTTGAGCCTGCCGGATCGGGCGGAGGTCTCCTCCCTCGCCGCCACGGACGGCGGCTGGGTCGCGGCCGGCAGCTCCCCCGACGCCGCGGGCCGTCAGCGCCTGTTCCTGCGGACGGGAAACGACAAGAGCTTCCGGGAGCTCCCCGAGCCGCCCGGTCAGGCCGCTTCCCAGCGCCGTGGGCCGGTGCTCCTGGTGGACGGTGGCCGCCTCGCCGGTCTAGCTTGGCTCGAAGGGGACGGCCTACGCTCCCTCGCCGTGCGTGCCGCCGCCTGGAACGGCAAGACATGGCAGGCTCCTCAAGTCGTCTCCCACCCCGGTCCAGGGAGCCAGCTCGGGCTGGCCGGCGCCGTGATGGCCGATGGCTCCTGGCTGCTCGCCTGGAGCGCCTTCGACGGCACCGCCGACGAGATCGTCTGGAGCGAGCGAGTGGGTGCGAGCTGGCTGCCCGTGAGCCGCCTCTCCGCTCCCAACCAGGTGCCCGACATTACGCCCGCCCTCACCGCCACGGCCGGCGGCGGCGCGCTGATCGCCTGGAGCCGTTTCGACGGCCACGGCTATCAGATGCGGATGGCCCGCTTCGAGCGCGGGGGCTGGATCGACGAGCACGCCGCCGGTCCCTCCGGCTCCCTCTATCCCGCGTTTCTGGGGACCTCCGGCCATCCCCGCCTGCTCTACCTGGAGTCGGCGGCGCGTTCCTGGTCCGTTCTCGACCTGGACGCCGAAGGCAAGGTCCTGGCGAAAGCCTCCCTCTCCTCGCCGTCACGGTCGCTGAGCCGCCCGGTCGTCGATGCACTGGCGGGTAGAGTGCGCCTACGCTGGCCCGCCGAGAAGCAGCAGGGCACGGCGACCCTGGAAAGAGTCCCTTGAGCCTCCCACAGCGCGCCTCCTCCGCCGTCGTAGTCGGGCTGATCCTCGGTCTGATCCCCGCGTTCGCCGGGGCCCAGACCACACCGCGCAAGTACCTGGCGTTCGGCGACAGCATCACCGAAGGCCGCGGTGACGATCCAACCCGGGCGGCCCTCGGCTATCCGCCGCGCCTTCAGGTGCTGCTGCAAACGGCGGGCGTCAGCGCCACGGTCGTCAACCGCGGCCTGGGCGGCGAGCGGACCAACGAGGCCCTCAGCCGCATCGACAGCGTGATCGCCGAGGGTGTGCCGGGCGACTACCTGCTGCTGATGGAGGGGACGAACGACATCTCGCGCGCCATCTCTCCCGAGACGACGATCTTTAATCTCGACGAGATGGCCCGGCGGGCCGAGTTGAAGGGCCTGCTGGCGCTCCACGCCACGGTCGTCCCCCGCAAGCCGGACTCCAAGGTCGACGCCGACAACATCCTGAACGACGCCTTGAACGGGCGCATCCGCAATCTCGCGGGCGTGCGCCAGCGGCGGGAGGCCGACCCCTACGAAGTGTTCCGCTCCACGCCCAACACGTTCAGCCTCTATGTGCTGGTCCCGGACGATCCGGTGGGCCATCCCAACTCGGCGGGCTACGACCTCATGGCGCGGGTCTTCTTCAACGCCCTCCAGGGGATCGATACCGTACCACCCGTCACGGGAATCATGAATCCCACCAACGGTGCCAAGAACGTGGCCGCGAGCACGCAGATCAACGTCGACGTCTGGGACTTCGGGACGGGGATCGACCTCGCGAACACCTTCCTGCTGGTCAACGGCACGGTGACCTCCGTGGTGCCCACCGGCAACCCGGTGCGGGCAAGGCTCACCTATGTGCCGCCGGCGCCGCTCACGGGGATCGTCAGCGTCGGCCTGCGCACCCGCGACTTCGCGACGCCGCCCAACACGGTGGACCGGGAGATCATCCGTTTCACCATCGCGGGCTTCGGCAACCTTCAGGGAGATCTGAACCTCGACAACCGGGTGGACGGCGCCGACCTGGTGATCTTCGCCCTCCACTTCGGCGCCGTGCGCGGCGACACCGCCTACTCCGCCGCCGCCGACATCAATGCCGACGGCAAGATCGACGGGCTGGACTTGGCGATCCTGGCCTCGAACTTCGGTAAGTCGGTGACGCCGTAGATGGAGCTCCGGTTCAGTTCAACCCTCCCCCTGCTGGGACTCGCCTCCAAGAGCTTTCGCTACTTGAACCCCCAGCGACGGCAACTCGTCCCGGATAATCTGCCAAACAATGTCGAGGTTGACCCCAAAGTAGTCGTGGATCAGCTTGTCTCGCAATCCAGCCATGTTCTTCCAGGGGATTTTGGAGTATCGCTCGCGAAGAGCGGGAGACAACCCCTTGGTGGCTTCTCCGATGATCTCCAGGGTCCGGATAACGGCGTCTTGAGTTTTGGTGTCGGCCAGAAACTGCTCGTAGCTCTGGCCTGCTGAGTAGGCCTCCGCCCGCCGAAGCGCTTCAAGGATGTCGCCGAGGAGGTCGCGGTCGGCGCGGTTAGACATGAACCATGCTTTCCTCGATCTGGCGTGCCACCTCGGGCAGACGGATTCCGCGCAGGCCGGCTGGCGTCAGGACATCGACTTTTCTCCCCAGCAACGTCTCCAGGTACTCGACCAGCTCCATGAACTTCAGGCCGATAGGACGCTGGAGCTCGACGATCAGATCGACGTCGCTGGTCTCCTGGGCGGTCCCTTTCGCGAAGGAGCCGAACAACCCGATCCGCTGGACCCCGAACTGGGTCGTGAGCTGGGGGTAGCTCTCCCGTATGCGACGGAGGATGGCCTCCTTGGTGAGGCTGCCGGCTGGGGCGGGGGCGGGTCTCATGGGGTCTCCTAGTCTGGTTCTAGAGTTTACAACGAGCTTGCGGGGCGGTCCTTTCTTGGATTCAGTTCGCGTATCCCAAAGCCTTCAACGCCCGCTCGTTTTCGTCGTTGACCTCTTCCTCGCCGCCCTCGGCCCGGGCGCGGCGCATCCAGCCGGCCAGCTCCTTACGCAGGCGGCGAACCTCCTCGGGCTTCTCGGCGGCGAGATTGCGGGTCTCCAGCGGGTCGTCCTTCAGGTTGTAGAGCTCGAAGCCGCCGGTCGTGGAGGTGGCAGCCCTCGAGCGCTTGCCGCCGGAGTTGAAGACCAGCTTCCAGATCCTTTCCTGCACGCTGTGGTAGAGGTCCGGCTTGCGCCCGGCCTCGGAGAAGGCTTCCTGAAAATCTTCGGTGCCGGTCTTGGTCCCCCGCAGGAGGGGCCAGAGGCTGTGTCCTTCGAGTCCCTCCACCTTCCGCCCTGGCGCGATAAGATCCTTGAGCGTCGGATAGAGGTCCACCAGCTCCACGGGCCGGTCCACGCGCCGACCGGCGGGTAGGCCGTTCATCAGGAAAAGCAATGGCACATGGGCGGTGGTGTTGTAGGGCAGCGGCCCGTGCTCGAACCAGGAATTGTGCTCCCCCAACTCTTCACCGTGATCGGCGGTCACGATCACCAGACTGTCCTCCAGCAGGCCGAGCGAGCGCATCTCGTCCAGCAGCTTTTGAATGTAGGTGTCGGCCACCCGCACGTTGGCGTCGTACTGGGCCACGTAGTACTTGAGATCGGTGTGGCCGTCGAGGGTATACCCTTTGTTCACGACCTTCTGCGGAACCTCCTGATCGCCCTGGAACATCGAGTCGCCCAGGAAGGGATTGGTGGAGCCGTCCGTCAGCATGTAGGGGGCGTGGGTGTCCGAGTAGTGGAACCAGGCGAACAGGCGGTCTGACTTGGAGTACTTCTTGAGAAGCGGCACGGCAAGCTCGTTGACCTTCGGCGCGCTCGCCAGGGGCCGGAACAGCTTGGGATCGTCCGGGAACTCACCCGTCCCCCAGGTCTCCGCGAGCTCGTCGAAGCCCCGGTTCCAGCCGAACTTGGAAGAAACCACGGCATTGGAGATGACGCCCAGCGTCGTGAAGCCGCTCTCCTTGAACAGCACCGGCAGCGTCACGTACTTCTCGGGGACTCGCACCGCCGCTTTGTGGGTGATGCCGGTGGTGTGCGGGTACAAGCCGGTGAACATCGAAGCGAAGGAGCTCCCCGTCTTCGGCCACTGGCAGATCGCGCGATCGAACGTCACGCCCGACGCCGCCATTTTCTGGAGATTGGGAGACGTGGCCCGCCCATAGCCATAAAGGCTCATGTGGTCGGCCCGCAGAGTGTCCACCGTGATGAGGAAGATGTGCCGGGGAACGTGGAGCCCGGCTGCCGTGCCGCCGCCCTGTTTTTCGCCGCGGCAGCCGGCGAGGGCGATAAGGGCGGTCAGGACGAGGCAGAATTTCTTCGAGAGCTTGGATGGAATCATGGGAGGTGAGGCGCCTGAAGGGGGAAATGGTACTACAGGCCGGAGAGGAGCCTGATCGGGCAGATTCAAAATCCAACTTTCAATCTGCCCGATTTCAACCGCCTTACTTCCGCGTTCCCCGATCCACCCCGCGCACGAACTGGTAGAGCCCAAGGCAGGCGAGCAGGAGGATGCCGGAGAGGATCGCGGCGGGCAGCACGCCCTCGCGGTGGCCGGCGAGGAAGCCCTCCAGCGTGGCGGTGAGCAGCCACATCTGGACGATCAGGAGGATGGCGATGAGGGCCAGTGCGCCGTCGATGACCGTCAGGCCCCGGCGCTGGGGCGGATGCTCAGGATTCATGGTCAGGACGCCTCCGTCTGGAGATCGACGCCGGTGGCCACCATCTGGTCGCCCCGGCGTTCGAGGAGGATTCGGGGTAACGGCCGCTGGGGAGGGCCTTGGAGCACGCGGCCGTCCCGCACGGAGAAAAATCCCTCGTGACAGGGACATTCGAGGCGGCCCTTGCCGGGCTCATAATAGACGGCGCAGGAAAGGTGGGTGCACTTCTGGCTGTAGGCCACGAGCTCCGACTCCGAGCGGCGCACCAGGATGCAGGGGTCCTCGGGACCGGGATAGCGGAAGAGCCGGGTGCCGCCGACCGGGATCTCGCCGATCTCCCTCATCGTGGCCACCGGCCGCACGGGCCAGGAGGGCTTGCCCGTCAGCCAGCTCCGAAGGAGAATCCACAGGTTGCCCACGAACATGCCAGCGCTGGTGAGCACCAGGAACTTGGCGAACTGCCGGCGGTTGACGTAGCGCTCGTCGGCCGAGTAGATCGACACCTCCTCGCGCCAGAGCGGGTCTTTCTCGGTCCGCAGTGGATTCATGGCTCGGTCTCCTCGGGCTCCTCGGGCTCCCACAGATAATCGGCGACGTCCACCGCCAGCGCGGTCTCCCCCGCCGGCAGCATCATGTACACCTTGGTCGTGACGGTCTGGTGGCCGAACTGGAAGACGTTGCCCGGCTGCTCCCGCCGCTCGCGGGCGATCTGCTCCGGCGGCAGGTAGGCCAGGGCTTGGCTCGGGCAGACCGTGGCGCACATCGGGCGCTTACCCACGGAGGTGCGGTCGTAGCACATGTCGCACTTCATCATCAGCTCCAGCTTGGCCATCATCTTGGGGATGCCGAACGGGCAGGCCAGCACGCAGTTGGAGCAGGCGATGCAGCGCGGCTTCAAGGCCGACTGCACCACGCCGTCCTCCCCTTTCTTGATGGCGTCCGCCGGGCAGACCTCGGCGCAGGTGGGATCGTCGCAGTGCATGCAGATCGCCGGCACGGTCGCGATGCTGTGGGCCCGGTCGATGAAGTCCACCGTGATCATGGGGACACCCTTGTGGGTGTCGCACTCGGCGCAGGCATTGATGCATGCCTGGCAGCCGATGCAGCGCTCGGGATCGATGTAGAACTCGTAGCCGAACATCAGACCCCCTCCTTCAGGACGCGCAGACCCGGGCCGGGCAACTCCTTCACCCAGTCGGGCGGTCCGGTTGCTTTGGCAAGCCGGCAGGCCGAGACCTTGAACTCGGGAATCTTGCTGCGCGGATCGAGGGTGCGGTGGGTCAGCCGGTTGGCGCTCCTCCCCCCGGGCCAGTGATAGGCGATGAAGACCGTGTCCGGACGGATGGTCCGCACCACCATCGCCGGCAGGGTGATCTCGTCGCGCCGGGTGCGGATGGTCACCCAGTCGCCGTCGGCAAGACCGTGGGTCGCCGCCAGCCGTGGATGGATCTCCAGCCGCGGCCAGGGAAACTGGTCCACCAGGGCGCCGATGCGGCGGGTCTGGGTGCCCGAGAGGTACTGGCTCACCACCCGGCCGGTGGTGAGGAAGACGGGAAACTCCTCGCTGACGGGATCGCCGCTCTCCCGCCACTCGGTGACCACGAACCGCGCCTTGCCGTCCGGATGGAAGAAGCGGCCGCCCTCGAAGAGGCGTGGCGTGCCCGGGTGGTCCTCCGTCGGGCAGGGCCAGAAGACGCCCATCTGGCGGTCGATCTTCTCGTAGGTGATGCCGCCGTAGTCTGCGTGGCCGCCCTTCGACGCCTCCCGCAGCTCTTCGAAGATGTCCCGCGACGAGTGGTAGGGGAAAAACCTTTCTTTTCCCAGCCGGCGGGCAAGCTCGATGTAGATCCGGCTGTCCTGCCAGGCGTTGCCTGGAGGATCGACGGCTTTCTGGATGTGGATCACCCGCCCCTCGGCGCTGGCCACAACCCCCTCTTCCTCCTCCTGGAGGCTGCCGGCGAGGACGACGTCGGCGAACTGGGCCGTCTCGGAGAGGAAGAAGTCGACGACGCCGAAGAACTCGAGTTTCTCCAGCGCCTCGCGGGTGTAGTTGGAGTCCGGCAGCGAGACCAGGGGATTGAAGCAGATGGAGAGGAGGGCCTTGATCTCGCCGCGGTGGATCGCCTCCATGATCTCGACCGCCGAGAGCCCCGCCTGGGGGATCTCTTCCGGCGCGATCCCCCACACCCGGGCCACGTGCTCGCGGGCCGCCGGGTCGGCGATGGAGCGCTGGCCGGGGAGCTGATCGCACTTCTGGCCGTGCTCCCGCCCGCCCTGGCCGTTGCCCTGGCCGGTGATCATCATGCAGCCCGCCCCCTCGCGGCCGAGGTTACCGGTGGCGAGCGCGAGGTTGGTGATCGCCAGGCAGTTCTCCACCCCCTTGGACTGGTGCTCCAGCCCCCGGGCATGGAGGAGGACGGCCCGGCCGGCCTCGCCGAGCCAATGCGCCGCCTTCTCGATCGCATCCGGAGGCACGCCCGTCATCCGGGCCGCGGTCGCCGGATCGTAGGCCTGGACGGAGAGGGCCACATCCTCGAAGCCCACGGTGTGCTCCGCGATGAAGGCGGCGTCCTCCAGCCCGTCGCGGAGGATCACGTGCAGCATCCCCATCAGCAGCGCCAGATCCGTCCCTGGGCGCAGAGGCAGGTACAGGTCGGCGTTGCGGGTGATGGGGGTCATCCGGGGATCGGCGACGATCAGCCGGCCGCCGTTGTCGCGGCAGCGCCACAGGTACTGGGTGGTGATGGGCGCGCACTCGGCGATGTTGGCGCCGATGACGAACGCCACCTCCGCCTTGGGGATGTCGCTCCATGGGTTGGGCGAACGGTCGACGCCGAAGGCCAGCTTGTAGGCCGTGCCGGCGGAGACCATGCACAGCCGGCCGTTGTAGTCGATGTGGCGGGTACCCAGGGCGACGCGGGCGAACTTGCCGAGGAGGTAGGACTTCTCGGTGGTGAGCGAGGCGCCGCCGTAAATTGCCACGGCGTCCTTGCCGTGCTTCTCCTGGATCTCCTGGAGGCGGCGGACGGTGAAATCCAGAGCCTCGTCCCATGTCGCCTTGCGGAAGCCCTCGGGCGTGCGCAGCAGCGGATCGAGCAGCCGGTCCGGATGGCCGCTCTGAAGGTAGCGCTTCACCCCCTTGGGGCAGAGCATTCCCTGGTTGAAGGGGAACTCCTCCCAGGGCTCGAAGCCCACCACCTGGTTGTCGCGCACCTTGAGCTGGATACCGCACTGCTGGCCGCAGAAGCAGCAGTGGGTCTTCACCAGCCGGTCGATGGGGAGCTCCCGCTGCGACTCCCAGCCGCCCGGGGGCTCGTAGGAGAGGTGGGGACCGTAGAGCCGCCTCAGCTCAGCGTCGGGAAGGGGACGTTCAGCCACGAGCTTCCTCCTTGCGCCGGAGCTGGGCGCCGGCGATCGTCTTGCGCTTGCAGGCCGGGCAGAGCTCCTGCCAATGCCCTTTGGAGAGCTGATAGTCGAAACCGAGCTGGGTCAAGCCCAGCTTCAGGTCGTCGACGTGCATCCGCGAGGCGAATCGCTCGCCGCAGCGGGCGCAGGCCGCCCCTTCCCCTTCCTCCCCCGCCATCTGGTAGAGCTTGACGCCGAGCTGTGCGGGCCGCTGGAAGATGTGGAAGAACTTGCCGAAGGGGAGGAAGAGGAGCGCCGCGATCACCGTGATGGCGTGAAGGATGGCGAGAAAGCCGTAGAAGCTCCCCCGCAGCCAGAGCGACGAAGCGGTGAGGGCGAGCCCTGTCACCGAGATGGCGAAGAGCAGGATCAGGGGGAGGAAGTCGCGGCCGAAGTCCTGCACGGCCCGCGCGCCTTGGTCCCGCATCCGGCGCCAGAGGGAGAGGGTGATTCCGGCCAGCACCAGCACGGCCGCCACGTCCAGCCCGTGGAACAGCAGCCACGAGACGGCGGTGCGGATGCGGAACGATCCCGTGGGAAAGCCGAAGAGGTAGGTGACGTAGGTCATCGGGTCCTGCCCCTGGCTGCCGAAGTGGATCCAGCCGAAGACCAGCGGGAAGGTGATGGCCGCCGCCAGCAGGCATCCCCAGAAGAGAAGCTGGTGCATCCACCAGCGCAGAGCCGAGCGGCGGCGGATGAAGGTCTGGGCCAGGAGCTGCGTCCAGATCAGGGGAACCAGCCCCGCCAGGCTGCGGAAGATCCCTCGTCGCCGCAGCAGGCTCCAGCTCCGGCGCCAGTAGATCCGCGTCGGCGGCTTCTGTAGCCAGACGTAGTAGTGGTAGGAGACTCCCCAGGTGGCGAAGACGACGGCGAAGGTATAGATCACCAGCGCCGGATCGAAGTTCTGCAGGTTGCGCGAGCCCACGACGATGGCGGCGGCGAGCATCCCCGTCCACAGCGTCGCCCAGGCGCCAGCCCGCACGCGCTCTCCCGCCCGGGCGAGCTGCGGCGGCAGCGCCACCTCCAACGCCTCCTGGCGGGTGAGAAACACCCGGTGGTTGAGCCAGGCGAGGAACAGTGAGAGCGCCGCCAGTAGCACGAACCCCGGCCAGAGCACGCCGATCCGGTCGCGGAAGAACCCCAGCAGCAGCGGCGGGAAAAACCCTCCCAGGCCCCCCATGGCGCCCACCAGCCCCGTCACCGTCGCCGTCTCCTTGGGGAAGTACTGCGGAACGAGCTTGAACACCGCGCCGTTGCCCAGCCCCAGGAGGGCCGCGCACCCCAGCGCGCCGACGGTGAACGGCAGCATCGCCGGCCAGGTGAGGAGCAGGGCGAACGGCACGACCCCGAGAAACACTCCGGCGAGGACCCGCGCGCCGCCGATGCGGTCCGCGAGCCAGCCGCCTACGGGGCGCATGAGGGTGGCCAGCACCACGAAGCCGGCGGCCCGGAACCCGGCGCCGGCCGGAGTCAGGCCGAACTGGTCCTTGAGGAGCGTCGGCAGGTAGATCGAGAAGGCGACGAAGCCGCCGAAGGTGAGGAAGTAGAAGAGGGAGAGCACCCAGGCGAGCCGCTCGCGGGTGAGGACGCGCAGCATGTCGCCGATCCCCTTGGGGCGGGCCGCCACCGGGGCGTTCCGGGCCAGCAGCCCGAACACGACGCCCCAGATCACCAGCAGCACCGCCATGCCGCGGAACACCGGCTGCCAGCCGACCCGCGCCGCGAGCAGCGGGCCCAGGAACACCGCCGCCGACTGGCCCATGTTCCCCAGGCCATAGACGCCCAGGGCCGAGCCCTGGCGCTCCGGCGCCGTCCAGCGCGAGACGAAGCCGACCCCTACGGGGAACGACGAGCCGGCGATCCCCAGAAAGAAGGCGACGGCCACCAGCATCCGGTAGCTTCCCGCCATGGGCACCAGCCAGGCCGGGACGGCCACCAGCAGCATCAGGACGGTGAAGACGCTCCGGCCGCCGAAGCGGTCGGCGAGCATGCCCACCGGCAACCGGGCCAGCGAGCCCAGGAGGACGGGGATCGCCACCAGAAGCGCCGTCTGCGTGGCACTGAGCGCGAACATCTCCCGGAAGCGCGGCGCGAAGGCGGAGACCAGCCCCCAGGCCGCGAAGCAGACGGCGAACGACAGGGTGCCAAGCGCCAGAGGGCGGGCATTGGAAGAATCTGGATTCGAACTCATCGGGTTTCTCCGGGTTACCGGCGGAAACCCTAACTCAAGAGCATCGTATCGCGAGCCACCCGGAAGGGTGGGCGGGCCGGTCCCCGTGCTACCCTCGCTCTCCGCCACATGCCTTCCCTCCGCATCCACCCCGGAAACCCTCGCTACTTCCAAGACGCCGCCGGCCGGGCCGTGTATCTCGCGGGCTCGCACCACTGGGACAACCTCGTGGACAACGGCGAGCGCCCCGGCGGGTTCGACTTCGAGGGCTATCTCGAATCTCTCCTCTCCTGGGGCCACAACGTCATCCGCCTGTGGGCGCACGAGGCGTGGCTCCACGATCTTTCGCCGCGCCCCTGGCTGCGTACCGGTCCCGGGCTGGCGCTCGACGGCCTTCCCCGCTTCGACCTCACCCGCTTCGATCCCGAGTACTTCGCCCGGCTGCGCTGGCGGGTGCTGCGCGCCGCCGAGCGCGGCCTCTACGTCTCCGTGATGCTGTTCAACGGCTGGTCGATCCACAACAAGGGCGAGGGCAACCCCTGGGATCGCCACCCCTTCAACCGGCGCAACAACGTCAACGGCGCCGACGGCGATCCGGACGGACGGGGCGACGGCACCGATTCCCACACCCTTCGCATTCCGTCAGTCCTCCGGCTTCAGGAGCGATACGTGAGGAAGGTGGCGGAGACCGTCGGCGATCTGGATTCGGTCCTCTGGGAGATCTCCAACGAAAGCCCCGGCACCTCGCGCGCCTGGCAGACTCACTGGATCAGCTTCCTGAAGGGCCTGGAGGCCGCGAGCGGACGACGTCACCCCGTGGGGATGACGTTCGCCTTCCCGGGCGGCCGCAACGAGGATCTCTACCGTAGCCCGGCGGACTGGATCTCGCCGGGCAACCGAGGCGGCTGGCGGCGCTCCCCTCCCGCGGCGGATGGCGCCAAGGTGGTGCTGGTGGACACCGACCATCTGTGGGGGATCGGCGGCGACCGGGCCTGGGTGTGGAAGACCTTCCTGCGCGGCCACCACATCCTCTATATGGACCCGCTGGACGGCGATCCCGTCCGGCAGGCCGCCCGCCAGGCCATGGGCGACACCGTCCGCTGGTCGCGGCGGCTCAACCTCGAAGCCTGCCGGCCCCGGGTCAACCTCTGCTCGTCCGGTTACGCCCTGGCGAACAAGCGGCCCGGGGAGGTGCTCGCCTGGCTCCCGCGCGGCCGGGGGTGGATGCGCCTCGGCTGGCTTCCCGGGCTGCTACAGATCGAATGGTTCGATCCCGTGAAGGGGCGGTCGGTGGACGGTGGCACGATGACGGGCGGCGGGCTTCGCCGCCTCTCGGCGCCCTGGCGGGGAGAGGCGGTCGCCTACCTGCGCGGGGCGCCGTAGCGATCCAACGTCCTACTGTTCGTAGCCCTCGACGATCTTCGGGTCCCGGACCTTCGCCTTCTCCGGGTCCTCGCCGAACTCGCGCCGCGCTCGCCGTTGCCGCAGGAGATCCCAGCACTGGTCGAGCTCGACCTGGAGCGCCTGATGGCGCTGGCGGTCGTCGGGAGAATGGTCGCTCTTGCCGTCGAGCCGATGCTCCTCGTCGACGAGGTGTTGAATGCGATGCAGAATACTTTGGTCGTCCATGGTTCCTCCGGCCGCCAATGCTATCAGGGTCGAAAACCCTCAGGCCGAAGGTGTGCGGCTGCTGATTGGTGAACAGGGGGCCCATCCGGCGGCGGCACATAGTATGTTGACGCCCAAAGGAGATACCAAATGGCGTCGGGGTCTGTTCCGACCCGATCACCGTCCCCCCGGGAGTGACCTTCCGCTTGGCCGTTCGTTCGGACGTGAACATTGCGCCCACAACGAACAAACAGGCGCGGCTCCAGATCGTGGAGCTGTCGAGCGCCAACGTCCAGCTCTCAAGCCGGGTCGTCGCCACGAGCGTCGGCCGGACCGCCGGCTGGGAGAGCCTGAGCGGCTTCTTCACGACCGGGCCGAGCACCGCCAAGGTGAAGATCCGCCTTCTCCACGACGTTCCGGGCTCCAGTGGCGTCTCCTACTATTGGGATTCGGTGAGCCTGGCACGCGACACCGCCGTGGCCTGGGAGCGCTGGGAGCGCGAATTGACGGCGAACACCGACTACTCCGTAGGGACCAATTCCAATCCGTACCGGGATGTGCGGCTCACGGCGACTTTCTACCGCAACGCCACCTGTGGTGCGACTCCGCCGAGCTCTTGCAACTCTCCTGATTGCTTTCAACAGGCGGGTTTCTGGGATGGCGTTCAAGGCAGCTCGTCCTCGAAGACCTTCCGGGTGCGGACCACTCTTCCGGCTGGGAATTGGTGCTGGAATACCGCCTGCACGACGGTCCTGGCCTCTGGAGCGACGACTCCCAGTTGCGCCGGGGACTCCGGGCTGAGCCAGAACGGAGTCCTCACGGTGACATCTCCCAATGCTACGGGGATGAACCTGCTCTACCGCTTGGGGCTGCCGGCCCCGAAAGCGGGCGGGAGCTTCCTCGTCTACGGCGACGGCACCACGACATTTCCCTGGATCGCGGACACTGCCTGGTCGGCCCCCAAGAGCTTTCCTCTTCCCACACTGGGAACTGCTCCAAGCACAGACCTCTGGAAAAACTACGTCGCCGACCGTTCTGCCAAAAAGTTCACCGTCCTCCTCGTGGCGTCAGCGAACCAGTACATCAACGCCCCGGCCTCACGGCCGACGCCTCCCGCCTCAGGCTTCGTGGGCTTCCTGGCGGGAACAAGCTGCACTCCGGTCAATTACAAAGTGGTCCCGAACGAGTGCAGCTACCTCGACCCCGCCTATTGGCAGAAGCTCGACTCCATGGTGAAGGACGCCAACGACGCCGGGATTGTCGTCCTCGTGGCCGGCGTCATCGATCCCACCGACCGCGGCGGCCCGGGCACGACTCTGACTCCGCTGCAGAAGTATCCACGCAAAGAGGCGGCCGCGATCTTCGCCCGCCAGCTCGCGGCCCGCCTCGCCGGGAGCTTCGTCTTCTTCTCCCCGGGCTTCGACGATAAGGTGGACGAGTTTCTCGACGATAATGTGACGAAGACTCAGGCTTCTATGACGGCGGTGGGCCAGGCCCTCCGTAGTATAGGAGGCGCGGCACCGCGACACTTGGTAGGAAACCAACTCGGCGGCGGCGCGGCGCTCACCGATTACGATCTCTTCCACAGCGCGGACTGGCTGAGCTTCGAGCTTTACCAAAGCGGCCACAAAGGGAACATGAGCACGCCCTGTAACTACTCTTCAACCCAAGAATATGCTCGCGCCGTCTGCCGAGCCCGGGAGATCTCGCTTCGCTTCCGCTGCCAAGGAGCTGCCTCATCTGTCAAAGATTGCCCGACCAGTCTGCCCCCAGCGCCGGCAAGGCCGGCGGTCAACTCCGAAGGGGCCTACGAGGACTTCGCGACCGCCACCGAGGACCCGGACACCCGCGATGGAGAACGTCATTCGGCCTACGCCAGCGCCCTCTCGGGCTCCTTCGGCTTCACGATCGGCGTCAAGGGGATCTACGATTGGGCCAACCCAGGGATCTACTCGGACAGCTATCAGTCAGACAAATCGAAATCCGATAAAGACATAACAAAACTGGGTTCTCTGCTCAGTGGCGGGCCTTGGACAGACCTCGAGCCTCGCCACAACCTGATCGCCAACAATCCCGCGGTGAATACGAACACGACCAACCCGCCTATCACGGGATCAAATCCGCCGAACGCGGCGAACGAAAAGACGCGGATGCTACTGGCGGGAAACTCGAGCTATGCGCTGGCCTATATCCCCGGTGTCGGCTCCGGCTTCACAGGCGTGCAGATCAAGACAGCCGGCGTCACCAATGCTTTGCCGCAATTCGACTGCGGCGGGTGTTGGAGCAAGGTCTGGGTCGATCCCCGGTCGCAAGTGGGGGACAAACCTGCCTTCTGCACCCCTGGTACCGGAAAGGTGACCCTCACGGCCTCCCCATCCTGCTCGACCGGTACCTCCTGCGACTGGGTCCTCCGACTGACCAAGGGAAGCGCAGCCAGTTGTACTTCGCCTATTGCGGCAGGGCTCAACGACCTGGCAGTCTGGACCGAGCTTTCCAACGATTCAACGACTGCGGCGGTTCTCGCGCAGGTCATTGGGACGGACGGTCTGCCGATTGGAGATCCGATCGTGGTGAGCCCGGATGGCACGTCCTTCCAGAAACTGCCGGCACCGGCGAGTGACAGCCTCGGTAACTTCTTCGTCACGTGGGAGGCCCAGAGTCTGGATACCGGCCTCGATGAGATCTTCGCGCAACGCTTCGACAATGCCGGCAATCCACTCGGCGACATCTTCTCGGTAAGCCAAGCCTCGGAAGGCCAACAGGCGGAGCCGAGTGTGACCGCCGATCCGGACAACAACTTTGCGGTGAGCTGGACGCGTTACGCGCTAGACGACGCACCCAGCTTGATCGAGGTCCAGCTCTTCGACGTCACGGGCGCCCCGACTGGGGATACGATCGGCTTGCCGCCGGACCCAGGGGGTGGAGTGTCGACGATGTCGCTCGTGCAATCCGACGGTCAGGCGAACCTGTGGGTCGCCTGGTCGGTGGAAGACCGGAGAAATGGAGGGGGCGATGTCTACGCTCAGCATATCCTGCGGGGCGGTGTTCTCTCTGGACCCCCGATCCGGATCAGCTCGACGCATGCCGGAGTCCGGCGGTTGGCCGCCCTCAGGGTGCAGCGGGCTGGTAGCTTCCGGGTGGTCTGGGAAGGCCTCGGAGCCGGTGGTCAGGGCAGAGGATTGCGGGGAAGAAGGTACGATGCTCAAGGTCATCCCCTGGAAAACGAGACTCCTGTGAGCTCGGTGGATTGAGAAAGGACGGAACCATGCAGAGCAGAAATCACCACACCATGTGTCTCTGCATCCTGGCCTGTGCTGCATGGTTTCTATCCACTGCCACTCTGATGGCACAGAGCCCCATCGGCTCGGCGTTCCTGGTGAATCCTCCCAGCGTTGGCACACAGGACCAGCAAGACCTCCAGTTTGACGAAAACGGGAATCTTTGGATAGCGTGGGTTGACTTCATAAGCATCAATGGCCAGGACGCGGAATTCGATCGCGTCTTGGCGAGAGCTGTTTCTCCCAACGGGGCGCTGGGCTCCATTCTGGTGTTGGCAGATACCAGCGATATCCCTCTCACGCCCATCGACGCTCCGCTGATCCTTCCAAGGCAGGACGGATCTCTTCAGATCTTCTACATCCGCAGTGACTCCAATGGACTTTCTCAAGTCTACGGACAACGGTTCAGCACGCAGGGAAATCCGCTGGCAGATCGTTTTCTGATTTCCCCGGCTCCCCCAGCATCAATCCTGCGAACCGCAGCCGCAGTACTTCCCAACGGCGGCATCTTCCTAACCAATCTAGGTATCTTATGCGAGAGCTGTCCTAAACTGAGACCAAGCCTTTACGGCCGGATCCTCGCTCCGGACGACTCCTTGGCGAGTTCCTTCTTCCAAATTCCACGCAAGTTTTCAGGCGTACCTGACAACGGGCTCCGCAACTTGGCTGTGGACGGACAGGGCATTGCCACAGTCGTCTGGTCTTTAGGTAATGGTGATCCAGGCTCCCGCGACTACTCCGATATTCATGCCAGGCGCTTTTCTTCGAACGGCTTGCCAATCAGCCAGGAGTTTGTCGTCAACACCAAGATTCGCGGAACGCAATTCGCACCTTCGGTGGCAGCCGATGCGTCGGGTGATTTCGTAGTCGTCTGGCAATCACAGTTTCCCGGCGGCCTGCTCCGCTCGATCTTCGGCCAACGCTTCTCAAAAACTGGCGAGAAGATAGGGCCAGAGTTTCGCGTCAATGAAAATCGGGCGGAGAAAGACTTCGTTCCAGCGGTTGCTATGGACTACAACGGCAACTTCGTCGTGGCGTGGGAGAGTTTTTCCCCCGCCCGCCCGGATTGCATTCAGATCCGGGCTCGGCTCTACAGACGGAACGGCACGCCGGCCGGTCCTGAGTTTCCCGCGGCCCCGGGAGACGCCGGCTGCGGCGAGCAGCCCAAGGTCGCCTTCGGCCCCAACGGCATCTTCGCCATTGCCTGGCAGGTCGAGTTAGGATTCTCGACCGACACAGGGGCCGATTTCGATGTCTACGCCGCCCGCTTCTCGGCTTCACTGAATTGAGAAAGGATGACGATGAAGAGAAGAAACCAGCGCGGGTGGCAGCCCCAGCTCGTAGTGTTCGCCGCGGCATGCCTGCTCTCCTCGTCTCTAATGGCTCAGAGCTCCATCGGCTCGGAGTTTCGGGTCAGCGCCGAGAATCGTACCGAGCAATCCTTCCCCGACCTCCAATTCGACGACCGTGGGGAATCTCTGGATCGTTTGGCTTGAGTTCTTCGCCGCGCGCTTCTCGGCCTCGCCTCCCTTATAGCGACGCCGGGTGAGCCCGAGGGTCTCGCCTGCCAGGCCCGCGGTGTTCGGTTTCAAGTTTCCCAAAACGTGAGACGGGCCGCCCGATGGGCCGGGCGGCAGCTCGCTCAGCGTCAACTACAACGGTACGACGAGCCAACCTTGTCGGCCCTACTTCCTGTTGAACAGGGCGGCGGCGTAGCGGAGATCCACCGAGATGCCGAACGCGAATTTGCCCTTCCACTGATCCTGGACAGGGATCTGGTCGACCGTGCCGGTGAACACGTCGCCGGCCTGGACGCCGGAGAGCTCCGGCAGGCGCGCCCAACTGTAGACGGCGGTCAGGTTCACATAGCTGAAGATCTCGAAGGAGAGGCCGGCGACGAACAGCTTGCTCGGGTTGGAGAGCCCGGCGCCCAGGACGCCGCCCAGGCGGTCCGCGAATTTCTGGTCGTGCAGAATGTCGCGTCCGTCGTAGGGCTTGCCGCCAAAGAGGCTCGCGAGCTGGCGCGGCAGGGCGTAGAGGACGAGCGTCCCAACGTACTCAGGCCCTCTGCCGGTCGGCCCCTTGTCCAGGATGCGGCTCACGTTCTGGGAATCGACGCTCAGGCCAAAGGTGTGCGGCTGCTGGTTGGTGAACAGGGGCCCCACCTGGAGGGTCGCGTTGTAGCGCACCGCCTGGCCGAGGACGTAGCTACGGCTCACGTCGGCGAGCTTCTGGGTCGTTTGATCGGTGCGCTGCGCCTTGAGGTCGACCTCGACGCTGGCGTCGTAGCAGGCGCGTTGGAGGAGCACCTGGACGGTGAAAGGCTGGGTGGACTGCAGACCGCCCGTCGTCGTGGAGAGAGAGGTCTCCGACTGGAAGATCCGCGGCCCCGCCGGCTCGATGCTGCAACTGGGGATCTCCGCGTGCGGCGAGAGGAGCGTCCCGTCGTCGTAAAGGGCGACGTAAATCGGGTCGCCCTCGACGCCGTAGTCGCGGTCAATCTGGAAGGCGGTCACGTCGCGGCAGAAGACGATCAGGGAAAAGTCGTCGGACGCATTGCTGCCGAGACCCCGCTGCTTGCGGATCGTCGTCCGCAACTGGAGGCCCTGGCTCTGGCAGTCCTGGACGTTCACCGCGGCGGCCCCCGTGCCGGTCGTTCTGGCGGCGGGAGTCGTCGTCCCACCCGCGGCGGGTGTCGGCGGCGGGCTGCTCACCGTGAAGGGCTGCAGACACGCCGCGCTCGCATCGGCCGCCTTGCCCCAGCGTAGCTGGACCTGGTTGTCGGTGTGCGTGGCGGGGTCCTTGAAGGCTTGCGCCTGGGCGAGGACGAGCGAATTCACGGTGAACGACGGCGGCGTGCCGCTGAGTGCGCCGGGCGAGCCGACCGCCGCGCCGCTCTTGACGTCGAAGAACGCGACCTGATCGAAGCCCGTGGGCGCCGCGACCAATTGGTTGAGCGCCAAGGCGACCGAGGGGAGCGGACAGGTCTGGGCCACGGCGGGCAGGCACCCGGCGACCCCCGAGACCAGCAGGGCGAAAGCGGCGACGATACGAAGCCTCATGGCATCCCTCCTAGAGAAAGACCGCGCCTTCCAAAGCCAACGGGAGCGCGGCGGAAATGAAGACGGAGCAAAGATTGCCGTCGAGCTCGGAAAACCCGACGAGAAGGCCCCAGGACCGCGATTGGGCATCGACCAGACAGCTCCCGGAATCGCCGGCGTCGGTGGCGAAGTCGGTGAGCAGGAGGTTCTGCATCAGCCCGTTGTCCCCCACGGGCAGAGAGCCGTAGACGCCTTGGAAGCTCGCCGAGAGGGTGCCCCGGGCGCTGAGTACGAAGAGCGGCGTCCCGAGCTCCTGGTCGGACGGTGTGTAAGGAAGGCCGACCGGCGTCTGATCGGCGAACAGGTTCTGGCAAGTGAGCCCGGCCGGCAGGACGAGCGCGTAGTCGGCGGTCGCCGAACGGACCGCCCGGAGGACCGATGCCGAAAAAACAGTGCCGCCGGAGCCGGCGCTCGCGAGCCCGATCTGGGGGAGCTGGCCGGCCGGATAGGTGACCTCGCCCAGGGTGTCGAGAACGAGGTGCCCCGCGGTGGTGACCACGTCGCCGAAGGTAGGATGGCGAAGAGCGATGCCGACCGTCGCCTGGCTCGGCCCGGCGGTCAGGCCGTCGCCGGGTCCGGCGACCGGACCGGCGGCCGGCCGGAACGGCCGGGAGAGAACCCGGACGTCGATCGCCAGCCGCCCCAGGCGGGTCGAACCGCGCGGCCAGGTGACCTCCAAGGGAAGCTGCTCCTCGGGAGCGAGGTTCCGGAGCTCCACCTTCTCGCGCACGCAGCAGATCACGGAGAGGCGGCGAGTCAAGCGTCCCTCCCGCCGCTTCCGGCCGATAAAGCACCCCAGCACGTTGGGCCGCTTCAGGAGGTCGGCATAGATCTCGGCCAGGTGGACCGGGTTCGGCGTACGCGGCCGCTTCAGGCGCGGCGCCGGCCGTCGGCCCGAGGTTTTTCCCTTCGGCATTTCGTCCCTCCCGGGTGGCGGGTTAGGAGCTTAGCCCGAATTTCTCACCATAGGTATGGGAAAGGGCTGTCTCCGGTGGTATAAGTGTTGTGTCGGCAGCACTTGTACCGCAAAAGGAGAACAGCCCAATGACAACAGACTGTAATGCTCAGC